>Ga0209639_1001490_pt1 | contig 22904 bp, 18 predicted proteins | sample EPASupsiteHSE605_FD_187268 | JGI IMG/M metagenome (GOLD analysis project Ga0209639, IMG submission 187268) | Bioremediated contaminated groundwater from EPA Superfund site, New Mexico - Sample HSE6-05 (SPAdes) (version 2) | ecosystem: Environmental > Aquatic > Deep subsurface > Groundwater >...
CGCCCGAGTCAAGAGTAAAGGCGCGAAACTGGGTCGCCCCAAAGGCGATCCCGCAATTGCCCTTCAGGCTCATAACCTGAAGGACCGGGGCCTCTCTTATGCCGCCATCGGGCGCGAATTAAATTTGAGCAAAGCCCGTGTCTATCAGCTTTGCAACCAAGACTTGAAATGAATTTGAGGAGAATTGATAATGAACGCAGTGAAATGGAATTATGACGATTACGCAATCCAGATGGGAGCCGGTGACATTTTTAAGGCCGTGCTCGAAGACTATGAAACCCTTGGCGTCATCGGCGAGGAGCACAATAAATTGATGTGTTATTTGGCCGCGACTTCGCGCCTCATGGATACGCCGCTGAATATTTTGGTGCTCTCGTCTTCAGGTGCGGGCAAGTCCACTTTACAGGACAAAACGTTGAAGCTGATGCCGCCCGAGCAAGTCATCCGCGCCTCGGCAATCACCGACAAAGCGCTTTTTTACATGGAGTCTTTGAAGGGTAAGTTATTGGCGCTGGAGGAGGCCGCAGGGATGCGTGACACTTATGCCATACGCACCCTCATCTCCGAGGGTTATCTCGCTCAGGAGACCGTTTCCGGCAACCAAAGCCAGTCCCGTTATGTGCAAGGCGGATGCAGTATTTTTCAAACCACCACCAACCCCGAAATCAACCCCGAAACCAAGTCGAGATTTTTCATTTTGGGCGTGGATGAGTCGCGGGAGCAAACCCGCCGCATCCTTGCCATGCAACGCAGATTTCACACTCTTGAGGGGCTCAAGGACAATCGTGACGCCATTGGGATTGTCCGCAAACACTGGGCATTTCAGCGGCTGTTGGAGCCGTACCCGGTGGTCAATCCCTTTGCTGAAGAGCTATTTTACGAAGACGACCGTTTGCAGGCCCGGCGGGATCAGCCCAAGTTTCTCAACCTCTGCAAGGCCGTCGCTTTCCTCAATCAAATGAAAAAGCCGTTAAAAAACTACAACGGGATCAAATACATTGAGGTGGACAGTGAGGATATCAAGCAAGCGCTCTCTCTGGCCGCTGAACTCTTGGGGATCAGTCTGGACGACCTCTCGCTCCCGGCCCGCAATCTCTTGGCGCTCCTCATGCAAATGAAAAAGAAAGTTTTCTCGCGCAAGGAAGTCATGGAGTTTACCGGCTGGACCAAAACCCGTCTCCACATCCATCTCACTGAGCTCATCGAGCTGGAGCTGGTCCTCCCGGAGTCCACCAAAAAAACTCAGCTCCAAACCTACAAGCTCCTCTACCACGGCGAAGGCACCTCCGACCGCAAATTCATGATCGGTTTACGCCCCGTTCAGTAGGAGGTCAATAAGTTTTTATAGGCAAATAAAGAGTCCAGAAGTGAATTTACCCTAAAATCGCGAAAATATAGCCCCTAATACAGCCCCTAATATAAGTGTTATAAATGAATAAATGAATGGATGTCTTCCTGCCCATATTTCAAATTTTTGCGATAAAGTTTTGTCTATTTGAGCAAGTTCTTTCTCAAATTTTGGAAGATATCCCGTAGGTATTGACTTCGCATTTATTTTCCCCTTGCATTCATTGCATATAATCGGTTTTTCAGTATTATAAATGATGTCGTAGATATCACCATTCTTATCAAATATACAACCACGGGTGTCTGAATGGGTAAATTCATGGGCTCTATCAAGATTAGTCCCATTGTAAATATTGTTTAAAAGAACTGCTACTAAAATATTTTTTATAATGAAATTTTCTAAAGTTATTTTTTCACTACGCAATATATAACTCACTCTGGCAAGAGAAATGCACACTTTATTCCCTCCGGCATGGCGCATGTAGAAATTATCATAATAGGGATAAAACATGATTCCAACAACAAATGTACCAGATTCAGTGGATAGTATTTCAGTAATTTTTTCAGGGGTATATCGTATATTTAAGTAGCCATCTTCAATGTCGCCCTTTGGCATTGCTTCAATTTCGGTTATCTCTTTTATATGGAAAAAATTTGATTTGTACCGTTGAAGTTTTCGCGTGTCCACAAGACGTTTTGCATGTCCCAGCATTACAAGTTTTATCTCTAGTTTCTGAAAAGACATGTTATGCTCCCTAAAAAAAATAATTTTATGAGATTATCCGTATCAATTAGCATATTTTTCCCCCACGGCATCCTTTAATGTAGTGATATTTGTCCCATTCGTCATTACAAATAGACACTGGCCGTTGCTATTTTTGGCCCAAGATTCGCCGATGATTCGTTTTTCTTTGGAGTCATCGTTGCTGTAACGGTCCGCGCCATTGTACTCCACCACTAATATACGTCCGTCTTTGAGTTTTACAACAAAATCGGGATTATTTATATCAAAAGAAATTATTTTTTTAATTATAGCATGAGGTCTATTATCTTTGACTCTGGCAAAAATATTCTGCAACACTACGAATACCTCTATCACTACAAAGATGCCACCGGCCACAAATTAGTGATCGATTTACGCCCCGTTCAGTAGGGGAAATAGATTTGCCTATGATTTTCTTCTTTGTTAGAGGTCAATGTTTGAAAATTTTTCGAAGGTCTAAGGTACATGATTTGGTATCTGTAACTTCCGACTCAATAGAAGGGTTTATTAAATTAAAAAAAGGCATTATGCATTGTATAATCTTTTGTCTTTGCTCTTTATCCTGTTCAATTGGAATATCGTATAAATATTCTTTTACTCTTATAATTCCAAAAATTAGAAAATATATCAATGCTCTGAAATTTTCTTTCGTATAATTGGGATCGACTATAATAGTATGGGGGATATTATTATCAGTACTATTACAATGTAGCGTTTGCCTAAATTCGTTGAACGTGATTCCTTTATCTGCAAAAAACGATTTTTGTTCATCATTGCCCATAAGTATGCAAATTTTATATATAAATTTTTTTTGTTCAGCTTCCATCCTTATTGCTTCAACTAATTCATAAGCCATGAGAATCAACGTCAATGCGAGTCTAATACAAAGCGGTTCATCATAAAAAACGTGAATCTCAAAGTTAATATCATTTCGAATAGAACTCAATATGATGAGTTCATCTCTATAGTTTCTTATAGAAAGTGTTTCTATTTTTTGCGATATTTGCTTTGTGACATAAGTTACAATCCAAGAATCATCTATCACACTTGATGGTTCAAGTATATAAGCTAAAGAACCGTATGAATATTTTACTTCCCCTAAACACTTAATTTGAATATCAATAATATTCATCATAAGTGCCTTTCTTTTTTCATTTTTATTGCAATATTCTTTTAGAATAGAAAGAAATGAAGTTATCTGAAGGATGTCTTTCGCCAGATTCATACATTTACTAAATACCTCTACTAGCAAGTTATCGCCAATATCCTCTGGAGCATATTCCAGTACGATTCTTGCCGTAAAAGCATAGTCTACAATATGCATATTATGACATACCGTCCTCAATAGCATTGCAATAGCCTCAGTATTTTTGGACTGTTGATGCATTTTCAGTACTAACTCAATGCTATTTTGGTATGAGTCTTGGTATCCATCAAGATTTGCATATAACATGATGCTTTCCTGGAAAGCCTTTATTGCTTCTTCTTGTTCATTCATTTCGAGTAAAGTATAAGCCTTTTCTTCGTTTCCTGACGCAATATCAACAGGCCAATGCTTTTCTGTGCCAATTTTTATAGCATCTTCAGCAAATGCCAGACTTTTAGGATAGTCTTTGGATTGTCTAAAACGACGAGCCAATAACCAAGAAATACGGGCTTTATGAGCTAGAAAATTATACTTATCCGAAATAGTCAGAGCTTCTAGGTATAATTTCAGGGATTCATTAGTCTCTGGATTCTCATCTCTAACTATATTCGCATAGTTTATCAGGTTCATTATTAATTTTTCATGAAGTTTGTATCGTTGACATAACTCTATTGACTCTTGGATGGTTTCGTTTGCTTTTTTATAATTTTTTTCCCGTCTATATGCGCTAGCAAGAGAAGCTAAGATTGCCGCTTTCTCTTGAAATTCATTTTCTTTTAATTTTATTAAAATTGTTTTGCAAAACTCAATTCCTTCGTCAGGATTTTCATTCAAATGTATCACACAACTCGCATAATTGACAGCACAGGTTAGTAATCCCTCCCTATTTGAGTCATCAAAAAGAGAAAATCCCTCATGGCATGCAAGCCTGGCTTTTCTATAATTTCCTGCATTTATATATAAAGAGGAGAGGTTTACTAATAAAGAGGCTCTAAATGAATTTGGTTCTGAATTATTAGCAACGGTGTTTTCGGCTAGTTCAATTGCGTTGGAGGCTCCGCTTTCGAATAATTCTGTTGCTTTCGTCATTGAAATAATAGAAAACAGCTTTAAATCCTTAGAGGATTTTACGTCCTCATAAGCTTTATTGATGCATTCTGAAAATAACTTCTTATCACCTAATAGATGATACAACAATGATTTATGATAATTGATGTATGGAGTCAAAAATGCATCAGTTTCTGTTTTGCGCAATTTTGCATCTAAAATTTTTATTGCTAAATATAAATCTCCTCTTTGAATAAAATAAGGAAAAACATTTAAAAAATGTTTTTCAACTTTTTCAGGTGCAACCTCCACTAGAAGGGCAGTGGCTTCTACCACACTTTCATTTGCTAAAAAAAAATCCCCAAGTCTCTCTTGGTAGTAAGCAATTGATCCATTGTCTTTCTGGGTCTCAATAATGAATTCTTGAAAAGATGGATGAAAAATGCCTAACAACCCTTCATCATTATGTACAATCTTAGCCAACGAGGTAATTACATCAGCTATCTTTGGTGTTGTTTGTCCTTCAATAAGTTTTGAAATGTTCTCAACGCGTAGTCGAGAATAAGGCAATGAAATGAACGTAATAATTTCTCGTTGTAATAGAGACAAAGAGCTCCAAATTGCCTTTTGGTAGCTGTGCAGATTTTCTGGTAGAGGTGTTATTTGGTAGAAAGAAAAATAAAATAAATATAGTGGATTTCCTCTTGACGCGCTCCACACATCGTTTTGTTGTAAAAAAGGTATATCTAAGCTATTTATGCGAAAATACTCAAGCGTTTCATCTTTTGAAAATGGGGTGCAATAGTGAGTTACTATTCCTGATGTTTCAAATGGTACAAAATCTCTTGTTACATAGACAAAAGAATTATTCAACTTACTTATTTGACAGATTTGCAAAATTAATTCAGGATTTGCCTCACAATCATCGATAATGATGTTGCGTTTGACTTGTTGAAGATTGAATTCTAGCCACTCTAATCCTTGTGGTATACTCTCAATTTTGATAAGCTTATGGGCAGTCGCAGAACAAATTGAATTTACTAGATATGAGAGGACAGAAATAGCTGGTCTTCGTGCTGAAATGTAAATCGTCTCACTCCTGCACTCTTTGTATAATTGATAGAGTAAAGTCGTTTTTCCTATGCCTGGCTCACCGACTAAAAATAGTTCAGAATATGTAAGCAACTTCTTTTGGAGTTCTTTTTGAATGACAGTTCTCTCCAATATATTCTTGTTTTTGTAGTTATCAAGTAATATCTGAAAATGAGGAATTGAATTGAGCTCTCTTAATTCCTCCTGGTCTTTTTGATTTAATACTTTTATAACTTCTGGAGAGTTATGTAAATACACGTCTCCATTTATATTATATATAATATCTGCATTTTGTTCATCAATCTTCATGTTCGTCTTTCCCTACGATAAAGTCTCCCTGAATATTGTAAATGTTTTTGTGAGCTTTTTGTGTGCCTATGTTCATTCCTTTTTTATTGGTCATTTTTATATTGGTAATGTTGGAAAATTTTGCCGTATTTTCTGTAATCCAATTTTTTATTTCATCATAGACTTCCTCTGAATATTCATCTTTTGATTTTTCCATAAAAATATCCTCAATATCTCGATATGGCTTCTCAGGATTTCTGGCTTCTCGGTTACAAAGGACTTCTATAAATTGTTCGGTTTCATTAGGGTTATTGCAAAAGAATCGCATCAAACGATTTTTTAACCCGGAAAAATCCACCGTACATTTAAGCGCATCGTATGACATATTCGCCACTATGCCTATCGCAATTTGTGGAAGAATAGTTGCTAATACACTAACAAAAACAGTTTCCATTGTTTATTTCTCCTACTTCTTAAAATAATCGTCCAATGCAATTTTATCGTTTTTGATTTGATGAATAATTCGCTCCTGGGTAAAGAAATCATCCTTTGGGTAGTAACTATCAAAAGTCTCATATGTGTTTAATAAATAATCAAGCATAGAAATCTGACAGGATTGTCTGGCGATTTGAGGAAAATCAATGTTTTTCATTCTCTCAATAATCACAATATTGCATATAGCCTGCTTGATGATGTCAATTTCGGAATATTGTGGTTCTAATATTTTTATAGTATCAGCCAGCCATGCATTTTTTAAGCGATGGGTAGTTAATGGCAAAAGATCTTTCATTTCCGCTCTTCGTCTTTCCCGAATAACCTCAATTGTATCCTTGAAGGGAGAACGTTGTATAAATTCGTTTTTTGAGGGTGAGTGGTTAGATTCTTTGCTTGACTTATAAATATTCACAATATGGTTTTGGGGATAATCTTTTTTCTCGTGAAAAAATCCAAAACAAGTTTTTGAAAATATTTTCGTAGACTCGCTTATGATTGCATTATTCTTAACAATTACATATCCAATTTTAATCGTTTTGCCAGCTACGTAATTTTTAGCAAATATTGAGTAATTTCCTCGTTTATCGATTTCTTTGAAATCATAGACATTCATAACAAGGGGAGTTACTTTATCTTGATAGCTTTTGGGAAAAAGTCTTTTCATCATGCTAGATATATTATTGTAGATAGCAACAGTATAACCTTCGCCATCATGTTCGATAAAATCTATGCTTATTGCATCTTCTTCTGGGTTAGAACCTTTTTCCCATTCCTCAAAAATCCCAAAAAGCTTTAGGGCGGCATCCTCATTTTCAAACATAAAAAATAATTGAACTGGTTTTTTTTCGTCTAGGGTAAACTTATAAGCCATTCCCTTAAACGATGCTTTATGGAATAGTTCTGAGAATTCAGCATTGCCGACGAGAAGAATTGTCTGTTTTATTCCATAATCATAGCCGATGTCACTAAAATTCATCATTGTTATTATTCCTTGTTATTTTTGTTTGAGGGAAACCACTTCTATCATTGACGTAAAGATTTAATATAATCAAAGAACATGATTTCGCTCACTTTGCCCTATATTAAACATTAGCAGTGATTTTTTACGAATGAAGTAATGTTCTTAATATAATGGCTTTTTATTCAAAATCAAGTTAAGATAATATTGTACATAAAGATTAATGTATATATCTCATGTCCTTGACTAGGTACTATCTGGAATTGTGCGTAAATTTGTTTCTAGGTACTCTTGATTGATTCTCTCTTAATTTTGCATCATTCTGAAAATTTGTTTTCACCCATCAATCCAATATTTCTTGTCATATCATATTTTTTTATATTATATTATATTATATTATATGTGGCTTGAGCCCAGTGGTTAAAATATGAAATTCCATATTGTGTGAAATCAGATTGGATATTTTGTGGCTCATGACCTGATCGTCCAAAATCTTCAACATTTGAAGATAAAAATCCTATAGTGGCGTTAGTATCGATATGACGAATTTCTTTAGCTAATGAGATTGTAAACTCATAAATATAGCAATCTGCTAGGGAGTTTTTTCCCTTTTTTGCCGGAGGTTTACATTCTAGCATACGTGATGAAGCGAGATGAGAAAGTTTTTGTTCTCTTTTTATTTTTTTCGCTTTCTTGTGTATTTTAGAGATAGTATTACTAAGATTATTTTTTAGGTTTTCACTCGCAATTATATTGGTATTGTTGGTCATAAATAATTTTTCAGCGATTATTTCGTATATTGCAATATCATTGTTTAATTTTAATAGGTGATTGTCCAACTCCTTTATCACATTATGGGAATTGGTTATATATTCATCTTCTACAATATCTGGCAATAAAAGATATAATTTTTTCTCTTTGAGCATATCATAAAATACTTGAATGCTTTGAATTATATCTGAAGCATTTTTGGGTTTTTTCGCACGAAATGGAAGACGAATAATGTCTAAATAAGCGCAAGTATCACAGATTAATACTGGTGCTGGTTTTTTTATAAAAGTTTTGATAAATTCGATTTTTGTCATTGTTTGTTTTATTTTTGATAATACTCCAAGATGCCCCATTCTTGCTCGAATTCAATAATGATATCGGAAGCTTTTTCAGGTTCCCAGCCATTTTCAATAAACCATCCTTTTAAATAATGTGAATCAGGCTTATCATTAGCACGAAACGCAATAGTTACAAAATTATACCAACGTTCCCTATCGCACGGATGGGCTGTTCCTGTTGTTTTATTTGAGTAATCAGAAAATGATATTAATGCCTCGCGAGCTTTTTTAGTTTTCAAAATATCATTTAAGGTCTTTTTATCAGAAGAAATTATTATATTGTAACCCAAATGCTTGGCAACCGGCTTGATAAAAGAATTATTGAATTCGTTGAGGATTGCATTATATTCTTCTATGGTGAGTTCAGACACATCTTTGGGAACAATATTGGCAACTTTTACCCCGGCGGACGAACAAATAAAGAATAATCTGACTTTGTGATTGTTTACGGTTTCTGGAGAATAGAAAACATAATATTGCCCAAAAGCATTCTTATTAATCTCACGTTCATTGTCATTATCTCGACGCCACTTAGAGTTGAGTCCTTTTTCCACTCTATTGAAGAACGCCTCATATGAATTTGATGGGATTTCAATTATGAGTTCTTGGATGCATTTCATACATATTCTCCTTCCGTAATTATAGGGATTGGTGCCTTCAATTCAATAATTTCAATTTTGTCTGATGTTTGCATTTTTAAGTATTCTATTTTCCTGATTGGTTATCATCAGAAAAATTTACTTCTGACAAGTATTTGTCCAATAAATTTGTTTTTTGTTCTTCTCGAATTTTGACCTCTAATCCTCGCTTAAATTCTTCAAGTTTAAACCGAGCTTCTCGAATAATCTGCTTCCATTCGCGGCAATATATACGATAATAACCGTTTTGGTAATTATTTAGCAACTGTTCCTCGCTGGGACCTTGATATAATCCTGTCATATCTGAAGATATTTCAGAAGAGACCAACCAGTATTCCCATTGATTTTGCTCCGATATTTCGGCCCCACTAGTTTTGGAAATTCCTCGATATATCGCCTTTGCTTGTTCTTGCATGTTATCGTCAATCGGGACTTTGGGAGCTTTTAGTTCAACGATTAAATTTAGATTACGTTTTCCAATATTGTCTGGAATTTTTTTCCACATGTATAAATCGGGTATTTTTTTTAGACAAGAATCGATTTGTTTTGAATCCTCTTCGATTTGTTTTTTCATTTCGGAGACTGCTTCTGACGATAACTCTCGAATATTTAAGTTTGCTTTTAAAATATTGGTTAAACTTTGATCACTGTTGCTGAGGGTATAATCGAATTTGTCTCCAAATACCCACGTTTCTTGCTCTATGATCTTATGTAATTGTGTTCTTTCTTTCAAATTTTTCTTGTAGAAACTTGCATGAACTAAAGAGTCCAAAACATCTAAAAATGTTTCTCTTCGCAATATTTCATTATAATGCTTTATAAGTGAAGGAAGAGAGGTGCTTTGACAAATATTTTTGAAATCATTTGCATCATCATGCGAAAGTGCTAGGATTTCGCTAAGATTATCTGCGATACTTGCATCATTTTCAATGAATTTTCGAAGCAATTTAAATAATAATGTCAGAGAACTCTTATTGCCATCGAAAACTTTTTGTTCGTGCTCCAATATTGAAAAAGCACACAAATCGAACAGGTTTCTCTCTGCTTGTTCAATTTCGTTTTTAGGGGTCATTGAGAAAGGATAATAATCTTTTTCTGAAAAATCTTTAAAACGTTCTTTCGAGCGCTTTTTTCGTATATCATATAGGAAATGTAATAATTTTTCTCTATATAGTTTTTTTATCAGTTCAGGGGCTTCTAAAAAATTAGAAGAATACTCATTATATTCAGAAAAGAATTCAGAAGATAAAAGAACCGTGTGGTACGGCAAGGTATCTGCGGCATTTACACCAGAAGCAATTGAGCCTTTATAATTAAAGGATTTATCAAAAAGGAAAGTGTGTTTATGTCTTTTGAATAAATATTTAGGTTTCCATACTATAAATGAGTATCCGATAATATATTTTTGCTCCTGAAACTCAAATACGAAATCTCCTTTGTCTTCTCCATCAATATAATTGTCTGGGTCTAAGCATTTGCCATTTATAAATAAACTAAATGATGGTGCGCTTTTAATATATAATCCAACAAGCTCATTTAATCGGAACGCAAACTTGTCTTGGTCCGAAAACTTTTGAACATTTTCGGTTATTTCGGTAATAGTGACAATCGTGCCAGTCTCTGAGCCTTTTGATTTAATTTTGTTGCTGAGTGGGAAAGATGTTGGCTCAGAGAAGCTCGTTTGTATTGAGTATTCAAAAATTTGATTCTCCTTGTCTTTATATTTTGTTTCCCAAACAATATTTTTCCCCAAAGATAAGTATTTGAACCGTCCTATGCCCAAACGGCCTTGGTATGGTCGTCCATTGGGGCGTGATTTATCTTTTTTCCAAGATTTATTGTACTGTTTGAAATATTCTTCGACATTCTCAAATGGGATTCCTGAGCCATTATCAATAACGGTAATTTCTTTAATGACGTTTTCCTTCAACCCGTCTCCTAAGCCATCTTCCTCGTATTGAAAATTGACTTCGACGGAAGTTGCTTCAGAATCGATAGCATTGAATATAATTTGGGCCAATGCGTCAAATGGATCACAAGACGCATGTTTTTGGAGTGCCTCTTTTGTTATTTCAACCATAATAGACTTCATATGATTACCTCATAGTATGAAAAGTTACGACATTTTTCTTTGGGATATATAGTTTGGGAAAGTTATTTTCCCCGTATTGCAATAGGTCCCCGTTCATCATTGAGTGATTTTTGATTTCCTATTATGTTTTACATTAGTGTTTTGCCAATTATTACCATTACAAGCAATATGGTCTTGAAAAAGTCTTGTTGATGTATTCTTTTCAAGACAAATTTTAATGAAATCATTGTAAAAAAATCCTCAATTAGAATATAGCATTTGATAAGACAATGTCAAGCAATTTTTTTGGACCATTTTTGTCTATTTGGGGCAGATTTTTTTTAATATATTGCCAATCGTAAAAAACGAGTGCAATTTAGTGAATATTATCACTAACCAATCATTGATATTTTTGAAGATATGAGACGCATAATTGGTTTCTCTTTTCCTTTTTTGATATAGAATCAGTTTGCGGCCCCAGTGACTATCTGACACGTAAAAAATATAACTTTATCATTTTTTTGCATATTAATTATGGAGCCCATATTTCAATGTTGCTAATGTTGTTTACTTGCCTGCGGTCCAAAACAAATGCAACACTATATCTGGCTCTTGTTATTCCAATATATAATCTTGCTCGGGTTCGATATTCCAAATCATTAGTGTTATCTCGCAACCATTTAGACATTTCTTTTGTTGGATATATCAAAACACGATCATGGGAAAGTCCCTTCGACTCCCCTAAATTCATTCTCGGAGCAGAGCTAGAACAATTTACTGTTTGATCCCACGTTAATTGTAAAGGGGAATACTTTTTAATATATAATTCTACATGATCTTCCGAGAGGGCAAAAATTCCTAAATGTTCTGTTATTGCCGTTCGACAATTTGCGCAATTGCATGAAATACTGGAAGGGAAATTGGGAAATAAACGAGAGGAGAACTCGCAAATTGCGCTATTGTTCCGATGAGAATATCGTAAACTTGTGTTATCAACTTCACATGGAATACGTCGCCCAAATTTATCCCTGATGTATTCCTGTATTTTCCCCTCAGCATATTGAGCGTATTTTTTTTCATTATGGGTTAAGTATGCTACTTGCCGGGGATCGCCTACTAGCAATGTAGATTCGACAGATGCACAAAGGGACTTAACGATGTCCAAGTCATATCCCGCTAAATCTTGAACTTCATCAATAAAAATATGTTGGAATATTTCTTTTATGCGGCAAAAAACAAGCCCTTGGGATTCTTGGTCTGTACGACATACAAATTTTGATATCTTATCAGAAAAAATTTTCATATCGCTTGTAAAATAATGTTTTAAAAATTCGGCATCTTCAGCATAATAAATATTGTATCGCAGGCTCCCTCCTGCCTTTATCTTTACTCCAGAGGCTTGTGGTGAAAGAAAAAAACCAATATGTTTATCAAATAATTCTGTCTTTAATGTATCTTGATATGGGCGGACTCCATGTTGTAGCAAAAATGAAAACCATGTCTGAATTGTTACTCTTTTAGGAATCCCTCCATTTTTTTCAAAAAACCTATTCCTGATCTCATTCTCATTTGCTATAGTATATGTAAGAATCAGTACATTACCAGAAGGAATCGCACATGCGGCATCAACGATATATGATGTTTTTCCGGCTCCAGCGGCGGCAATAATCAATTTATTGTTCATTGCACCAGCCTACCGCTTGTTTTATATAAGTTGGGAAAATCAAGCTTTCAGAACTTTCAAAAATTTTCAATGCACATTTTGTTTTATTTCGTGTCATGTAATTGATAAGCTCTTGTTTATCTCCATACTCTCCTGTATTTAATCCCAACACAGTTTTTAATGCATTTAAGCAAGAATTATTCGCGTTGACAATCTGTGGTTCCAGAGTTCGTAGTGAATTATTGTTGTCTGCAAAGATTTCTATCTTGGCATCAGCCCTATACTCTTCATATTTTCTTATAATATTTTGCTGATAATCGCCATCATTGTCAGTTATGACAGCTACCGGTTTCTGAATTTTCTGTGCAACTTCTAGAAATCTTTTAAACGATAAACCAACAGAAATTACATCGATACCATCTTCTATTGGTAATCTGCCTTCGTGCTGTATCATATAGGCTTTTTGAAAAATGAGTTCATCTGAATCACCTTCAACCAAAACTGCTTTTTTGCAAAACATGAGCCGTAAAGTGTCATATCCTGCCAATTTTTTGAAGAAATTGTAAGTTTCTGTAGTCAAATCAGCAAAAGAAGCAGTTCGTTGTTCATTAATTAAGGTGATGTTTTTCAATCCAAGTTTATTTGCTACAAAACTACTATGAGTTGTTATTATAATCTGTTTCGATTCACAATTTTCTGAAATCTGCTTCAATAGTTGATTAAGTTTTGTGTGAGATAAGTGACATTCTGGTTCCTCCAAAAGGATGAGATTGGCATTTTGGGAGTGTTTATGTTGCATTGCAAGGTTGGTTTTTATAATACATTGTTCTCCCTTTCCGGCATAATGAAACGGAATGTTGTCAAAATATGTAACCAAAATACTTTCCCAAGCATTCTGAGATTCAAGGTCTATTGAAATATGTAGTTTTTTATCTGAAACTCGTTTATCGGCAATCTTCTTATTGATTTCCTTTATATGACTTGATTCTATAAAATTTTGTTTCAGCTTTCTGTAATCTTGAGATAACCCAACTTTTTCTTTATCTTCCAAATCATCTTGAATAATTCTTGCTATATAAATATCAGAACCATTCTGATAACGATTGCTTACAGAATCGATCAAGACAGATTTTAATGGAATATTTCTCGGCAAAACGACCTCTCGTGAAAATGCAATAAATTCAATTTTGTAGTATTCTATCGGCAAAGTAGTCAAGTCGCGAGATTCAATCAGGGCCATATAGCTTTCGTGGTAATTATTATCAAAAGCAATTTGAAGAGCAACTCCATAGTCATCCATGTGGTCACTGTTGTATTTGCCTTTAAACATAGGGTGTTCTGCGGTTCCAAAATATACTTCGATTAAAATTTGAGGAGGGAGTTTTTTACTTCCAGCCCGGATATCAACAAGATATTCCAATACCCGTTCACGGTTGAATAAATATTGACTCAGCTCATTTTTTAAATATTTCCCATTTATGACTCCAGTCAAAGTTAGGTGGATAGCTTCGAGTAAAGTTGATTTCCCCGATTCGTTATTGCCAACAACAAGATTTATTCCGTCTTTGAATTCAAAGGAAAAATCTTTATATATTTTAAAGTTCTTAATTTTAACTTTTTTAATTTGCATGATATTACCCTCTTTAAATATTTCTCATATAGTCTTATGATAGTTGATTTATTTAGACTGAAACGAATTGATAAATTTATCTTGTATGCTGGTAGTAAAAAAGAGTGGTTCAATGTCTCTAGAATTTATTATTGTTTCGTATCTTAGAACCGCTTCTCTATTGTTTTTTTGCTAAATTAAGATTAATTTCAGGCTGACAGTGATCAGATTGGATTTTTTTGTCTCTCGATTCATTTTTTCCCCTGCTTGGTGATAAATTCTGTTTTCTAATGGTGAAGTACACCCGCTCGGTGATTAAAACAAGTGATATTTGTAAAATAATCCCGAAAGGGTAGATTCCTTTTTATAGTGCTGTCCGTAATTATGCTCACATTTGTTTTACGACTAGGAATTGGACCATATTTTTGCGTTTTTTTTATGGCCTTTCCTGAATATCAAATCTCTGGGATACCGATTTTTTTCAAGTACTCGTAAGTTCCATTATATAACTTGGGTTGTCGGGTGGCATCATCGGGATTGCCTTCTGGGATGCAAAGAACCATGCCTTGACGCGCTCTGGTCAATAAAACGCGATATGCGTTGATCTGATAAGCTCGTCGTTCTGGGGAATTGACATTTTGCCACTTGTTACCTTTAAAAGAATAGTTTCCCCAAGTGGAATGTTGCCAGCGTAAGTCACCATCCCAGATCAGACAAGTCCAATCGAGCTCCAATCCTTGGACATCAAACTCAGAGGCGGCATCTTCCAAAAATTGTGAGGAGCGGATATCTGTGATGTCGTCCAAAAACCAATGAACCGTATCTGGCTTACAGCGCACGTCGATTGCCAACGGTCGCAGTCGTTGCGCCTGCGAGGAAACTACCATTCCATAGCGCTCCGTTCCACGTTTTTGCTGACGGAGCCACTTTTTTGCCTCATCCAGCGAACGGGTGATCACAATAGGATATTTCCCATCCAATGTGCAGAAAAGCTCCCTTGCTTTTGCTTCATTGCCTTCCAGTAGGAAATGGACAAAATTTGACAATTGCTCGGCCCGGAAAGAGCGCATGGAAACCGCCAAGTGAAGGTCTTGGCTTCGCTTGATGCGGGGATTGACTTTTAGTAGATTTTCCAGTTCGCCTTCCGCATATTCTTTTTCAGTCAATTGATCAGAAATAAAAACATTCCATGACGGGAACTTCGTATTTATCGCACGCAACCATTCCCCGATTCCAGCTTCTCCGGTATTGATCTCTTGCCCGCCGCCGACCAAACAAACGATCACTGACCAGTCCTCGCGCAGATTCAATGACCAAATCAGGAACTCCGGCTCGGACATGGGGAAATCCGGGATATTTTGTTTGCGTTTCAACCAGTTTGCCAATTGCTGTTTGGTCCAAGCTCGTTGCGCTTCGTCAAAAATCGCCACATGTTCTACTTCAGCGTAGCCGTCTTCTCTGTGCTTTTTCATCTTTGCCGGATCGACTTCAAGGATGCCGTCGCAAATTGGGCGTTTTAGTTTCGTTAAGGTTTCATTGCGATAGTGGTGGACGATCTGAATAAATGATTTGACATCGCGTCTGGCAGTACTGAGGTTGTATCGAACTCCGGGATTGCGCTCTTCTTCCTGACGCTTTTTGTCGCGTGCCAGAGCTTCACTCAAAACCGAAACCAGTGGTTGATTGCCTGATAAATAAACAGCCAGACTCTTCTTTTGAAATTGACGGACTGCAATATTGAGACCGATCAGTGTTTTCCCCGCACCGGGAACCCCGGTTACAAAGCAAATCGATTTTTCATGGTTTGCTTGTGAGTGCTCAATCACTCGCATGACAAAATCACTGGTGCGCTTTAAATTTTCCCCGGTAGCTTCCGAGCGTGTAATTTCTTCGACAGAATGATTGAGATACAACGAACTTGCGGCCTGAATAATGGTTGGCGTCGGCATATAGCGACTGTATGCCCATTGGCTCAAATTTGCATTGTTTGCATGTTCCTGTGCGAGTTTCGCAATCACCCCGGCCAGTCCATCCGCATTGCAAAGGATGGGCTCAAAAACCTGATCGTCATAAATACTCAATTCCTGAACGGTAGATGAATCTGGGGCTTCGGTTGAGACCAAGATTGGCGCAATGGTCAACTCTCGGCTTGCTTCATGAAAGTTTTTTAGGTCCAATGCATAATCCCAAACCTGTTCCAAATCCTGTCGATGATAAGCATTGGCTCCAACCTTGAATTCCAGTACAAAGACGATGCCTTTGAGTAATAACGTAACATCGATGCGCTTACCAAGTCGGGGGATGGAATATTCAAATAAGATCTGACCTTCGGTTTCGGACGCTAGAATCCTTTTTAAAAGCTTAATCTCATATTTCCATGCGTCCCGCTGGAGATCAACTAGATCAAACGGATTTTTGGTTGCCAAAGTACCGAGAATCTCGTTCTCAGAAGCCGTTAGAAAATTGGTTATGCGGTCTGCGTAAAAAAATCGATTCATATTTTAAATTTCTTCCACTAAGTTTTTATTCGTTTGCAGTTCCGCGACACTTGGGATAGTTGGAGCACCCCCAAAAATAATTTCCGGCATTGGCTCCATTTTTAGCTTGACGCCGAATCATGCTTGCCCCGCATTTGGGACAACTTGGCTCAATCGGCTGTTCTTTTGACTCGATAATCTCTTTGACATGATTTACGTGAACTTTTTTATTTTGAAAGGTATTCCCAATTCGGCCAGAAAAAATACTTTGCTGAATTGTTTCAAGCTCATTTTGATCAAATTGTTCTGTCGAAAAAGATTTGATAAAGTTGATTACGCTGACTCCATCGGTAACCAATGATTGAGGGAGCTTATCGCGTGTTTTGATTTGACAATCGCCGACGAATACGATAATGTGAGTAAAACTCTCTTTGGATAATCCGGTCAAGTCTGCCAAGCACATAATGTGCTTATAGTTTTGACGAAATGGATTTTGAAATTGATTTTTGCATTTGAATATCTGCTGTGTCCAATTTTCAGATTTCCGGTCGCCAAAAATCCAGCCCTTCATGTTCTTTGTCTCGATGACAAAAATACCAAACGGAGAAAGTACAATATGATCGATTTGTGTGGTTCCTTCGGCATTATCGGGAATCATAACATTATTCAAAATTCGGTAGATATTTTTGTCCAAACCGAACTTCATGCAAAGCGCAACGACCCATTCCCCTAATTTTCCTTTGACTGCCGGTTGCTTGAATATCCATGCAATCAGCAGTACAGATCCAAGCAAAATAAAAAGTTTTACCATAACAAGTAACATTCCTTAAAATACGTATCAGTAAACGTTCAGCATAAAAATATCACTGATAATCTTAAATGCAAATGGAAATATAGCTAGGGTGTTGTCTTTCATCCTATAAATGTACCCGATCGGTGATAAAATCAAGCGATATTTTTAAAATAATTCCGAAAAGGGTGATTTTGAATAATCTTTTATAGTAAAAGATCTTTTTCTTGTTGTCTCAGTATTGGAATTGGGGGTATAGATAACACATTCTGCATATTATTCATGGTGAAATAGGCAGAATCATAGAGGCCGTAGGCAGGAAAGGCCGTAGGTAGGAAATATCATACTTGCCTTGCATGGCCTTTTGTTTTGCTGGGACCGACTATATTTGGTGGGACGCTAAAGTTTTTAAAATTATAGGAAAAGACATCAATCATCAATAATCGAAATTCCATATTGTTCACATAAATCAGCTGTTATTTTTGCTAAAGGACGTTTGTTTATATCTTCTGATTGCCAAAAGTTGCCCAGTAGTAATTGTAGTGGGTCTGCAACATCATAACGCTTTATTGAGTCCCAATAAGATTTATCTCCGTAATCATTTATTTTTATAACGATCTCTTGAATGTAGTCCAGATGTTTTTTATAGAATTCTTTCAATGCAAAATCATTGACATGTTTTTGTACTTTTTCTGAACATACGAATTCAATATCAGAGTCTTTTAATTTATAGCCTTTGAGTGACTTAACTGTTGTGGCAATATTTACTTTGAAATGATCATGGAGGTGCTCATCACAATACGGGTGTAGATAATCTTTGAGATTAAAATCTATATTTCCTTTCAATGATGAATTGCATACTGTACAACATGGAACCAGATTATAAATAGATACTCCGAGATATGGATACCTTGATTGACTAAAAAAATGGTCCAGACATGGTTTTACGGTCTTTTGGGAGTTTTCTCTTTTTACAGAAAAAACGTATGCTCGATTGCAATATGGACAACATCTAACACCTAATTTTTCGATAAAAATATTCCCATTCCATTTCTCATTTTTTGTGCTTAGTCTTTTGCCATTAGTTTTATCAAACCTCCAAGATATTCCATCTCTGAAAGACTCATAATCAAAGATTTTTGGCAATATTTTTTTGTAAATTCTATCTCTACATGTTGTATTATTGACAAATTGTTGATCGGCTTCTGTGGTAATGAGTTCAATAAGCTCTTCTAACCTATGGGGGTCAGCAATCATTATTTCATTGATGTGTTGTAGGATAAATTCCAGAAAAGATTTTTCGCCAGATGTCAATCTAGCATGGGGTATATTTTTATCTATATAAATCGTTGTGGAGTTAATTACATCACGTAAATATTGTGATATTTCTTTGCAATATGTATTTTTATGAAGCTCAATGGCTTCTTTCGGGATAGTAATCTTAATCATTGTGTGGCCTTCTTCAAATTTTTATTTTTTGCAATTTTAAGTCTTTTTTCAAGGAATTCAATTTCATCAAATTTATCTTTTGACAGTGATTCGTCATATTCCCGTTCCAATTTGATTGTCAACGCTTTTTTTATCAGCAAATCTCCAATCATGTCAATTTTTTCTCTTAAACTTACAAAATTATCATACTTGAAATCTTGAGATAATTTATCTATTGCGGTGCTGATATCGTCAATCTTTTTTTGAGCAAATTCTCCAAAGAGACACCCATTAGTAAAAAATGAATTTCGGAATAATGAACAAAGATTCGCTCCAAAAGTTTCTTGATCAATGGCATCGGGAGGATTGACAGTTATGCGATTGTCATTTTCTCGCCTTAAAAAGGAAACATTTCCTATGGGAATATCACTCAAGATGATAGGGGAATGAGTTGCAAATATCAATTGAATTTTTTTGCCCGGGAAAAAAGTATCAAAAAATTTAATCAGATTCCAAATTAATTTACGTTGCAGGTTGGGATGCATGGTTATCTCTGTTTCGTCCAAAAGGATCAAAAGGTCATCAGCAAAATTACTACTGGATTTTTTTGTTTCCCATATGATATTATAGAATCTTGCATATAAACTAAGTAAAGCTAGTTCTCCAGATGATGGTGCAGGATAATATTCAAAATTCAAAAATGATGTAGTTTTATAAATTTTATCATGTAAATTTAAAATATGGTGAAAATCATCAAGTTGATTCTTCTTCTGTGTTGAATTTAACGGTATATACGGGGATCTATTAATTATATATTTGTAGTATTTTGATATAAGAGTTACCAATTCGCAAATATCTTTGATCTGAGGAAAAACTTCAGTGGGGACATCAGAGGTGACATTGGAATTGTTATTACATGCTATAAATTTAAAGCGGTTTATATTTCCAAATATATTTGATAATATTTGTGAGATACAAGGGTTTATCTTTGATAAAGACCTTGGGGCGGTAGAATTATCTAAAAGTATTTTATATAGCAATGCGAAGGCACTGTTAATTTCCTTTTGATTTTTCCAATCCCACGTTTTTGCATAATCAAAATTATTATATAACCAATTACCCCAAATAGCCATAGTTAATTGAATAAAAAAATTTGGGCCGGTTATATCGCTTACACCGCGAAAATCCGAATCTAGCTTTTCTAGACGGGAGTAGAAGCGTCGACATGTTCTTACAAATAACTTTTGTTCTCTATTTTTAGTTGTTTTTATTTTTTTGTTTTGATTATTTTCAGCGAATATCTTTGCTTTAAGGCGTTGCCAATCATTTAAGTTAGAAGTAATTAATATCCCGGCAGGAAGAATGATGCCAAGTTCAATATTTTTACTGGCAGTAATAACTCTTACTTGATATAATAGGTCAAGGTTCTTATATGAATCAATTTGGTGGTATAGGGTATTACTATTTTTATCCGCCGTTGGATTGATGAATTTTTCATATGCTGTTTTTACTAGATATGAGGTGGAAATATTAATTGTTTCCGTATACATCCTATTCCAGTTATCTACACTGTTGTAATAGTTCGAATGGTAGATAATTTTCCAATTTTTATTATTCGCCTCATGTAAATTGATGTTGGTTATGTTATTGTCGTCTGGGGAGATATCTTTAAATTGGAGATTAAATTTTGATAAGGCAAAATGATATAGTGAAAAAAATAGTGGTTCTTGGCCGTTATTGATTTTATAGTGAGTCGATATTTTATCAAAATAATTTTTTATTGTTTTTTGAGACGAATGCAATTTGTCTTCGGGGTTTATTTCTTTATATAATCTTGAGAGATCACTGATAAAACAATCTAAATCATTTTCAGATGCAAAATTTTTGGGCAATGTCACTTGACTGTAGAAAAGTTTATTTTTCATACGAAAAAGGAGGATGTGCTCGAAATCGATATTTCCTGATAATATTTCATTTAAAATATAAAAAACAGTGGTTTTCCCCGCTCCATTATTGCCGACTATAGCAGAGATATTTTCTATAGTATGTTTTTCAGATTCTGCGCTAAAAAAATCATTAGAAAGTTTTTTTTTATGCAGTATCTGCGTTAATTTTCCGTCTTCATATTTAAATTTTTCGTTTGCAGAGAAATTAAATTCTGCATTTTTAAGAAGGCCATATGATGGGACAAACAAATATAAAAGTTTCATCGTTGTAGTTCCTTTTTCATTTTCATAAGTCGTTCTTCAAATATTATATTCTGGTATATTATAGACGCCGTAATGTATAACTGTCAATTTTCATATCTTAAGATAGTGGCTAGCATTAAAATAACAAGAGCGTTATTTTATTTTTTCAAAAAAAACTCAGAGTAGATTGATGTTCTCTAAAGTCTTTGTTTGCTAGCTGGCATGGGAACATGTTTAGGACTTTTTCAACGATTTCTGTAAGTGCAAAATCTGATATCAAAATCAATATTTTGCCATTCATTGCATGATTTTGGACAAAATTGTCCTCGGGTTTTTGGGGACTTATGACGGCAATGGGGAGAAAAAAGCGTGTCACAATTTGAATTTTTGTATTTCTCTGGTATATTAAGGATTACGTTTTTTTTATCAAAAATTGAGTCACAAAACGTGACACAAAACGTGCGCTCTTTTGAGGGATGTTTTGTAATTGTAAGTTGTTTTTAATTAGTTGATTATGACTATTGTTGTCGGAATCCTCACCACCCCGACCATTTTTTGCTTTGCCGCGCGGGAAATCTCGCGCCTTGCCAGTCGTCGTTTCTCGGTCACATACTTTGAGTATGCTCCCTCGCGCCTTCTTGGGCAAAACGCGACCTTTCCTCGCGCGGCAAAGCAAAAACCTGCGGCAAAAAACATGAATCGTCGTCTTCCGTCTGGCGTGAAATGACATGGGCCATAAAATATGCTCCGCGACATGAAATGTGCCTGGGGCATATATCATCCGCCGTTTTATATCACGTTTGACTTAGCTAAATATTTCATGCGCCTTTGGCGCTATTTCATTTTTGCCTGAAGCAAAAAAATCAAGTTGGCTTCGCCCGTAAAGCGGCGTTTCTCTGTCAAGTATAGAAAAAATCTTCTCTTCTGCGTGGGCACCTTCGAGCGTCTTCATATTGTCTTTAATCTACGAATATTTCTGGTACAACGTGATTTAGTTGCTTTTATTGTTAGGACGCTATCTTTTCGATTCAAGATCAAGTCCAAAAAATAATGCTCCAACCGGAGATTAAAAAAAGAGATAAAAAATTCTTGGATGCGTATTTTGAAGTTCGTCCCGACTGGTCGGACTTAATCAATCTTATGAGAGATGTCCATTACGATATCGCCGGTTATTTTTGCACTGGAGCAGGGATAATGTTGCAGCGTATTGATGCAAAGATCATGAGTGACATTCTGTTGGACTTGGCAGAGCAAGACATTCCATGCCTGCCGGTCCATGACAGTGCGATTGTTCCGTTTATTTACAGAACCCAATTGGCAATGGCGATGAACGTATCCTGTATGAATTGTCTTAATGGAATGACTTGTGATATCGACATAAAATATTAAAAAGTACGAGCCGAGGGGGATAATTTCCCCCTTGGTTATTTTTTTTAGCTCAAAAACGGCCATATTGAGACAGTATGATGCCGAGGATTGCTCAAATTAAGGTATCGGCAGCGCATCGGTCAGGTCGGTAGTTTATCGGCAATCAATTAGCCGACAAATTGCAATCGACATATTTGCGGGGAACCGGCAAATCTTGGGTCGTTAACCGTGATTGACGATGCCGTCGCGGTTTTGGCTGACCGGCAGGGGTTTGCTGCAAATGACCGGCTCGGCGAACGTGAGGCGGATGACCGCGATTTCACCGTAGAGCTGCTCCGCGGGGAGGTTGCGGAGGCGTAAAATATTGGGGACTCCGGTCTCATAGATGACCGGGGTGGCGGTGACTTCCAGTGGGTGATTAAAGT
>Ga0209639_1001493_pt1 | contig 22879 bp, 26 predicted proteins | sample EPASupsiteHSE605_FD_187268 | JGI IMG/M metagenome (GOLD analysis project Ga0209639, IMG submission 187268) | Bioremediated contaminated groundwater from EPA Superfund site, New Mexico - Sample HSE6-05 (SPAdes) (version 2) | ecosystem: Environmental > Aquatic > Deep subsurface > Groundwater >...
TACTGATTCAGTCGGTGATGCCTATTATTATACTGCTAATGCGGCTGGTGTTATCACAAATCCTAATGTAGCATCGCAGCACGCCGTCGACCGCACTAGCGAAATAAATTTAGTGCATGTGCTAACGACTGGTAAGAATACGCTGAAATTTGGCACGCAAATTATTGATTGGTATCAATTGGGAGAAGTGGCGAGTACGGCTACGCCGAATCCGAAACAAGAAAAATTATATGGATATTATATTTTTGATGAGAATCGTGTAAATGATAAATTGACGTTAGATGGTGGAATGCGACTTGATAAGCGCTATATTGTTAAAGGTGGTAATAAATATAGTGCAGATGGCAATATTACTCAACTAGATAACAATAAGTGGGCAAATGATGCGAAAAGCTATTCTGTCGGAGCGGCTTATCAGCTAGATCCTGTGTATAAATTATCAACAAGAATTTCTTATACGGATCTGCCTACTGCTGAAACGTTGACTACCGTAAATAATGCGGAATTACCTTCGGAAAAACGATTAAAATATGAAATTGGGATAAATGGTAATTATAGTGAAAAATTCAATGTTTCTGTGACTCCGTTCTATTATGATATAAAAGATGCTAAGGTTGTTGCAGGTACACAAACCACAACTGATGGTAATACAGTCAATACATATACATCTGCAAATCATTTGATTCGAAAAGGGGTAGAGGTAGCATTTAAAGGAAAACTGTCAGATTATTTTACTTATAACGCAGGTTATACTTGGTATACTTCTAGTAATGCTGATGAAAGAGCTAAGAATCCGAAAAAATACACGATGCGATTAGGTTATAAAAAGGATTCTGTTGAGGGTAATATTACGCTTTTGCGAGTGGATTCTTATGAAAGCATTAGCACAAGTAATGGTGTTACGTATCGATATCCTGTAGGAAATTTCACAATCATCAATGCTAGTATTAGTAAGTTGCTAGATAAAAATACAAAAGTGACATTGTATGGCCAAAATCTAACAGATAAAAAATATAGTTTAAATTACAAAGGATATCCGCAAGAATGGGGCTATTTCTATGATGTTGGACGAACTGTTGGTATTGAGGTAAGTAGAAAATTTTAGCAGTCGAATTTTAAAAAAAAGTTGGAGGGGACGTTATGAATAAACGCGTAGGAAGAATGATGTTGCTCACTGTTGTTATGTTATTATATGTTACGAGTATTGGGTTTGCTCAAGAAATGCGTACCATAACGGATATGGAAGGACGTCGAGTTGAGGTACCAGTTGAAGTAAAGCGAGTATATGCAGTGATGCATTGTTTGCCGATGGTCAGCGCGGTTGCTCCTGAGAAGGTTATAAATTTTCCGATGCCTTCTGAACAAGCTAAAAAATATCTTGCGCCTGTGTATTATGCGAATAGTGTTGTACAGAAAAAACCGCCAATGATAGGGGCGTCATCTACTGGTGGTATGCCACCAAATGGTCCACCACCTAATATGCGAGTTGCTATGGAAAATGCCATTCAAAAGTTGCAGCCAGATCTCATTATACTAGAGGCTTCTCCCGAAATGGTTGGCAAAGCGGATGAACTTCAGAAAAAGGTAAACATTCCAGTATTTTTGGTGAGTACTGATATGCTGAAATATAAGCAAGGTTTCACGTTGCTTGGAGAACTTCTTGATCGACCGAAGGAAGCAAGTCAGTTAGTGGGTTTTGTAACAAAGTATTTGGATCCTATTCAGGAAAAAGCGAAGAGGATTTCAGACAAGGATAAGGTGCGTGTATATTATGCGGAGGGGAAAGATGGATTGGCTACCGAGCCAGTTGGTTCATCTCATGGTCAAATTATTGATTTTATAGGTGCAATGAATGTAGCAAAGAAAGAAGAATTATCTTCAGGCAGAGGTCCGACAATGGCGACTCTCGCGCAAGTTATATCTTGGAAACCACAGGTGATTTTGGTAGCGACCCCTGGTGCTGATCACTTAGTTACCTATAAAGCGATTGTAGATAATGCTGATTGGCATGAAGTGGCTGCTGTAAAAGATGGACGTGTATATCAAATCCCTTGGATGCCGTTTAGTTGGTTTGATCGTCCGCCTGGTGCTAATCGTATGATCGGTGCTATTTGGACGGCGAATCTCTTGTATCCGGATATTTATAAATATGATATGGTGTCAGTGGTGCAAGAATATTTTAAAGTATTTTATCGTAGTGATATATCAGTGGCTGATGCCCAGATGCTATTAGCGACGAAACCGAATGAAATAATAAACTAACTAAAACTAACTAAAACTAACTAAAATAATAAAACATATTGATTTTATTTTGGTTTTGTTGTATTTTTATTTTAAAGGAAATGGTTTTTGAAGACTAATTTCATAATACATCAATACAAAGAAGTATTAACGAGTACGAGTGATTCACTTTGTGCGTTAATACTTTTTGTTTTGAAAAAAAGTAAATGATAATTTTTGAGAGATCATTTACGTGGAGGTCCCTTTGGGGATTCTTACATCCATTATTGGTGCAATTTATGGTATTCAATTGAGTAAGAAGTTTTAATTTATTTGCTTTTTATTTCAAAACATGGGGGAGAGAATATGGGGATAAGGCGATTGAATGTTGTAGTTGTAATAGCCGTTTTCATAGGTTTGATGGTGCTATCTGGTTGCGCTGTATCGCAGAAGGAAAAAACGATAGGACGGTCGATTGTGGATATGGCTGGCACTAGTGTGGCATTGCCGGAAAAAGTAAACCGGGTGGCAGCGACGGGTGCTGTTAATCAGATTGTATTAATGTTAGGTGGAGCTGATAAAATTGTGGCGACAGCAACCAACGTGCAAGAAAATGAATTGTTTGCCAAGGTTTATCCTCATATTAAGGAGATACCAGCACCATTTGGGGTGATGGATGCGGGACGTTCTGAAGTCAATGTAGAAACGTTGGTGGCAACAAAACCGGATGTTGTTTTTGGAAATAATGATAAAATACGAGCTATGGGTATTCCGACAGTAGAAACTAGTTTGAAAAACCCAGAAGAAATAAAGCAAACGATTATGCTGATTGGAAAGGTATTGGGACCGGAAGAAGAGAAGCGGGCTATTCAATTTTGTACTTATTATGATGATAATATGAAGAAGGTTTCGGAACGTACAAAAACAATTGCTGCTAATAAAAAAGTGAAAGTATATTATGCAAATAATAAACCGACAAATACTGATGGGATGAATTCAATCGCAAATTCGTGGATCGAAATGGCTGGTGGTATTAATGTAGCAGGCGAAGCAGGGGTCGATGGAGTGGGTAAAAATGTTTCGGGTGAAGATCTCGTTCGTTGGAATCCTGATGTTATTATTGTAAGCAATTCTAGTGTAAAGAATGCGATACTACAAAATGATCAGTGGGGAAATATTAATGCAGTTAAAAATAAACGAATCTATGTGAATCCGAAAGGTGTGTATTTATGGTCCGTTAGGAGTGCAGAAGGAGCATTGCAATTCATTTGGGCAGCAAAAATCATTCAACCTGAGTTGTTTGCAGATATTAATTTGAAAGAACAAGTAAGGAATTTTTATAAAATGTTTTATTTTTATGATGTGAATGACGCTGAGATTGAAAGAATATTAGATCCTGATTAGATGAAAATTTTTAAGAGATCATTTACTCAGAAGTATTTAGCAGAGGTTAGGTAATCTAGTTGAAAAGAGAAGTATTTTAATTATGAAAGGATGCGGCAAGATATGTTAGAAAGAATTTTAAGTGGTGGTTGGATTATGTTGCCACTCATGCTTTGTTCCATTGTATCGGTAACCATTATTATAGAAAGATTTTTATTTTTTAGACGTATGAATGTAAGAATTTCTGCCAATCAGGTATTAAGCCTTGTGGAAGGACGACAATTTGATGAAGCTCTTAACAGTATGCAAAATAAAGAAATAGGAATTATGAAAGTGCTGAGAGTTGGACTTAATCATCAACGTCATCCAGGAAAAGCTATGGAAACAGCAGGGTTAGCTGAAATATCTGCTATGCGACGAGGGTTACCTGCTCAGGATACCATTATTACCCTTTCTCCTTTGCTGGGATTGCTCGGTACCATTGTAGGTATGATTGGATCTTTTCAAATTATGGCTACATCTGGTTTAGGGCAACCTCATGCTGTAACTGGTGGGGTAGGTGAGGCGCTAATTGCCACTGCTGCTGGTATTACGGTGGCTGTAATTACTTTAATACCTTATAACTATTTTTTAGCAAGAATCGAGCGGGAAACGGAAATAATTGAACAATATGCGACTCGATTAGAGTATGCATTACAGGATTTTATGCAGGAGGGATAACCATGAAGATCTCAAGAACCGTCCCTAAAAAAGCACGAATTGAAATTATTCCCATGATTGATACGATGTTTTTTTTACTTGTATTCTTTATGATGGCGACGTTATCGATGACCAATCAATATAGTTTGCCAGTCAATCTTCCAAATGCTAGTGGTGTACAGGACAAGACACAAGAGATTGTTACGCTAACGATAACAAAAGAAGGTAAGTTGTTTTTAAACAAAGCAGAAATTGCCTCGGCGAGTGAGGTGGCACTGCAACTTATAGAACGAAGTAAGAATGTTCCTCAATTGGCGGTGGTGATCAATGCTGACCGAAGCGTTGAGTATGGACAAGTTGTAGAATTAATGGATACCATTCAACAAAGCGGTTTGGCGAAGATTGCTATTGCGGTAAATCGCTCTGCGAAGTAGTTTTTAGAATTGTTATTTGGTACTTCTTTGTTTTCGTAAGAATCATTATTAAGGAAGGGGGTAAAATGTTTTGAGTTCATTGCAGGAACGACCCAAAAAAATATGCGAAATAATTTATATTAATTAGTAAGTGAATCGTATATTTAGATTTGCTAGGAGAGGGGGATGTGGTGAAAGGTAATCGAGAAGAATTTTCCTCAGTGAAAGAGGTAATAGGGAGGGGCTAGTTAATGAAGACAACAGAAAATTTGCAGGCTGCTTTTACTCGTGAAGCTCAGGATTATATGAAATATTTGGCGTTTGCAAAACAGGCGGAAGAAGATGGTCATCCACAAGTTGCCAAGTTATTTCGTGTGACAGCAGAAGCTGAAAAAATTCATGCTCAATATCACTTCGTAGCTCTGCAACAGGTTCAATCTACAGCTGACAATGTAACAATGGCAATTGAAAATGAAACGGATGAATTTAGCAATTTATATCCTCGATTTATTCTAGAGGCAAAAGGAGAAGGCAATGCTTCTGCTGCGATACGCTCCTTTACGATTGCCAATGCTACGGAAAAAATTCATGTTAAATTATATCGTAAAGCGCTAGAAAGTTTAGAAAAAGAAGAAACATTTCCTTATTATTTGTGTAAGTTGTGTGGTCATATTCAAGAGGGAAGCTTACCGATTTGTTGCCCAATTTGTGGGGCGCGGGAAGAATTGTATGAACAATTTGATTAATTAGCTGATTTTTTAAGAGTTTTATGAAATATGATTTGTCATCAGAAGAAGCCCATTACAATAGAGAGTTATGATTGGATTTTTAATAAAAGAAATGGAGTGATAGAAGCTATGTCTAGAATTGCAATTGCAAGTAATGATGGAATCATGATTAACGAACATTTTGGGAAAACAAAAGAATTTTTTATTTATGAAGCAGATGAAGAAGGAAATTATAAATTGCTGGAGCGTCGCCTAAATCCTCGCTTTTTAGAAGAAACGCCTAGTAATGTGAAAGATGGATTTTTTGTGGATGTAGAATCGGTATTAGTTGCACAAATTGGTGCAAAAGCAGAGCAACGCATACACGATCGAGGGATTGTTGTATTATTAGTAGACGATGAAATTGAAAAAACATTAGAAGGATATAAAAAACGTAGAAAATTCATCTTAAAAGGTGGTGTGCCAAGACCACATCAAATGCGCAAACAAGTGGAAAATAGTGGTGAGGGATGCGGTGGTCCGTGTAAGGGAAAAGCGCAGTAAGAGGGGGAGAGGGAGATGAATTCATCCATTCGTATTCGATTGCCTCATGCTGAGGATGAAAAAATTTGGCGGCAAATGTGGGCAGATTATAATGCTTTCTACGGTGCTGTAGTACCGGAAGCTACTACAGCCGCAAATTGGGATCGCATTCTTGATCCTTCTAGTTCGATGGGCGTTTTTTTTGCTGTAGATGATAGTGGCGTGATTGGCTTTGCGAATTACGTTTTACATTCCTATACCTGGAGCGAAAGTTTTGCTTGTCTCATTGATGATCTTTTTGTAAAAAGTGAGGCTCGTAGTCGTGGTGCAGGCCGCTTGCTTATTCAACATATAATTGATCAGGGGAAAGAACAGGGGTGGACGAGAGTGTATTGGATGACACGCGAAGGCAATACCAAGGCAAGGGCACTTTATGATCAATTTTGTTTAGCGGATGGTTTTGTACGTTATTCGTTAGCACTTGATGGTATTCGTCCATCAGCTGGCGATAGTTAGTGAGAAATAGAGAAGCCAACGTTTTGCTATTAAGTAGAAGGTTGGTTTTTCATATAAATAAAAATATAATAAATACATTGAAGGAAATCTGGTATATATGTATAATATATATATATGAGAAACTAATTAAATCTTTCTGTGTACAATGATGTACCGACCGGGTGTAGCTATACACTTCGAGTCGGTTTTTATTTTAGAAAAAATTAAATAGATAAAATGTAATAAAAAGAGAAGGTAGCGAAGGAGGGAGAAGGATGGATTTGATACAGCTTACGATGACGATTGGCGAAATTATTGATAAATATCCGGAAACACGAGAGGTGTTTATTCATAATGGTTTTTCGATTTTTAAGGATGATACAGTTGTAAAGCAATTGGGAATCGTATTGAAATTAAAAACAGCACTCAAGAGCAAAGGCATCCATCCAGCATCATTTATTGGACTATTGGAAGAAAAAATTGTAGAAAAACAGCAATATAAAAATATGGAGACTACTGTGCTTGAAAATAGTTCCGAACATTTGAATATGTTGTCCTTACTGCCTTGTCCGTTAAAAGTACCGATGCAGAGTGAATTAAAACTTTTTTTAGATTATCTACGTGAGGAGAAAAATCTACCACTCAATTATTGCATTGAATCGTTCTTTAATGATCATCTTGATTATGAGGATTATCTAGAGTATTTTGAACAACCTGATGAACTTCCTGATATTATCATGACGGCTGGATACGGTTTTTTCTATAAAAGTTTCATGGAGCGATTTGTGGAAAAAGGAGTTTTTGCAGATGTAATCAACCGTCCGATTCATGCTCGTTTGGCTGAAAGTGGTATTATAGATCCTGATGGACATTTTAGTGTGATTGCTATCAATATTTTAGTGATGGTAGTGGATGAAAGTCGTCTGGGAGAAGTCCCTATGCCAAAATCGTGGGGTGATTTATTACAACCTATTTATGAAAATAAAGTGGTGATGCGCGGTCATGGTGATATTTTTTGCGATGTTGTGCAAATGAATTATTACAAAGATTATGGAGAGACTGGTGTTGAACAATTAGGACGATCCGTAAAATATGGTTTGCATCCATCGCAAATGATAAAAGAGCTCACTAGTAATCGTAGTGATGTGCCGCCAATTCATATTATGCCGTACTTTTTTTATAAAACAATGAAGGAATCTGCGAATATAAAGGTAATATGGCCAGAAGAGGGAATACTGGCCTATCCTGTATCGGTACTAATCAAAGCCGATAAAATGCAAGAACTACAAGAATTGACGGATTATTTGCTGGGACCTGAGATTGCGCGTATTTGTTCCGATGCTCATTTTCCTGCGGTGCATGCCGACGTGGGCAATACTCTACCTGCACATGTAAAGTTAAAATGGTTAGGATGGGATTTTATTAAAAGTCATGATATGAAATATCTAGTGGAGACAATGAATGAAAAATTTATGAGTGCTTATCGTCGTGGAGGCAAAAAAATATGCAATTAATTACGGTGGCGGGACCACCTTCAGCAGGAAAAACCTCTGTAATATTAAAAATCATTGAGGCTCTTCAACAGGAACAACTAAAAGTTGGGGTTGTAAAGTTTGATTGCTTATCGACGCAAGATCAACTGTTATATCAAAAGAAGGGGATTGAGGCTAAGATTGGGCTATCAGGGAATCTTTGCCCAGATCATTTTTTTGTCAGTAATGTCCAAGATTGTTTAGAATGGGCGAAGAAAAATAGCTTTGATTTGTTAATTAGCGAGAGTGCTGGATTATGCAATCGTTGCTCTCCTCACATTCGTGATGTGATGGCAGTGTGTGTGATTGACAATTTGAGTGGGGTCAATACGCCAAGAAAAGTGGGTCCTATGCTAAGACTAGCAGATATTGTGATCATAACGAAGGGGGATATTGTTTCCCAGGCGGAACGGGAAGTATTTGCGTTTAGAGTTAAGCAGGCAAATCCGAGTGCGATCATTGTCCATGTCAATGGCATTACGGGACAAGGGGCGAGAGAAGTTGGGCAATTGTTTAAAACGGCTCAGAGTGTAGAGTACCTTGCCGATTATCATTTGCGCTTTTCAATGCCAGCAGCGACTTGTTCTTATTGTTTGGGACAAACCCGTATAGGACAAAATTTTCAAATGGGTAACGTTCGCAAAATGGATTTGAGCTAGAATAAAAAGTATAGCAGGGTAAGTTAAGGAAGGTGAAATACCGTGTGGGATAGTCTGTCTGTAATGACAATGAAACAATTATTTAGTTCTTATCCGTATGCATTCGATTTTTTTTCATCGCTACCGAATCTAGAAAAAAGTGAGGAACTCTCTATCGCTGAGTACTTTGCAGCAATTTCGGAAGATACGTTTCAGGATCTAGGGATTGGCCGCGAAGATTTTCAAGAACAATTTCTTTCCTTTATGGTGCAAATGGAAAAATTAAAAGAAGAGAAGGTTCAGATTGAATCGATTACGATCATCGGTGGCAATGATAAGCATGGAAAATCCGAGGATATAGAACTGACGATCCATGCAGGGGAAATTATCTGTATCGTTGGACCTACTGGTTCTGGCAAGAGCCGATTACTTGCTGATATTGAATGGGTGGCGCAACAAGATACGCCTACGAATCGCAAAATACTAATCAATGGACAATTACCAGATATGAAATGTCGGTATTCTGTTGAACATAAATTAGTAGCTCAGCTTTCGCAAAATATGAATTTTATTATGGATCTATCGGTTGATGAATTTGTCAGTATGCATGCAGAAAGTAGAATGCTTGAGAATATAGAAGAGGTAACAAGTCATATTATCGCAAAAGCTAATGAACTAGCAGGTGAACCATTTGCGCCAGATACACCGATCACATCACTTAGTGGAGGACAGTCTAGGGCGTTAATGATTGCCGATACTGCTTATCTCAGTTCATCACCGATTGTATTAATTGATGAAATTGAAAATGCTGGTATTGATCGCCAAAATGCATTGAAACTATTGATTGATAAACAAAAGATCGTACTGATGGCAACCCATGATCCGATATTGGCATTGATGGGAGATAAACGAATTGTGATCAAAAATGGTGGCATTAGTAAGGTCATCGAAACCTCTGCGCAAGAGCGAGGAAATTTGGTCGCATTAACAAAAATAGATCAAAAGATGCTCGCCATTCGTGAAGTGTTGCGTAGTGGTGGACAAATTGACCATATTTCGCTGGATTTGAAATAAAAGAGTTATACTCTTTTATATAAAAAAATTAAAAAGGGGAATATTATTATGAAAATTAGCGGTAGAAACAAATTGCAAGGTATTGTCAAAGAGGTAGTAAAAGGTAGCGTAATGGCCAAAGTTGTAGTGGATTATAAAGGGGAAGAAATTGTTGCTACGATTACGGTTGATTCCATTGATGATTTGGGATTAAAAGTTGGCGATGAAGTAACTGCTTTAATTAAATCTACAGAAGTAATGATTATCAAATAAGATCCTTACATATTGAACGAAGATACGAAGGGCTACCTCTAAATAGTTGAGGTAGCCCTATATTTTTTAAAAAAGATCTCTTTATTTACCAAAAAACGACAAGCTTTGTCGAAAGGAATATGTTGTAAATCGATATTATATATGATAAAGTTACATATAAATGGAAACGTTGTAAAAAAACATCAATAATGGTTTATGTTTTATTTATCGACAAAAATTTTACGTTAATGTAATAGACAGCTAATTGTTAGTTTGTGATATAACGTATATTTTGTTACGAGAAGAGCGCCTTTTTCGATTAGGATTCTGAACATATAAAAATGGATTTGATGAATGTCAGCTTATATCTGGACACTTAGGTTAACAGGAGAAAGTAGTGTAACCGACCATTTCTTAAAAGGGGTGGTCGTTATTTTTTTTACACTCATTGAATTTAGCGCATTTAATGCCAATATCGAGCGTATGGGCTGGACAAATGCAGAATAAACATCTAGATGCACCTGTATTATTTCATACCGAAACCAATGGCAGCACCCCTTTTCGGGTTTCGCTCCATGTCAGCGATGTAGGACATACCATGATTGTTGGACCGACTGGTTCAGGGAAATCCGTACTAATGAATACCATCGAAGTCCAATTTAGACGGTATAAAAATGCACAAGTCTATATATTTGATAAAGGTGGTTCCTGTCGGGCGCTAACGGCTGGCGTCGGTGGAGAGTTTTATGACCTAGCAGCCGAAAGTAACGGGTTATCTTTCCAGCCATTGGCGCATATTGATAATGAAAATGAACGTATGTGGGCTATGGAATGGTTATTAAAATATTATGCCCAAGAAAATTTGGAAATTACTCCAGATCTGAAAAAAGAAGTATGGGAAGCTCTTGGAAAACTAGCGACTTTACCGCAACGAGAACGAACGCTCTTCGGTTTCCAATTGGTATTACAAAATCCTATCCTGCAACGGGCGATTGAATCCATTACCGTCAATGGTGCTTATGGCAAACTATACGACAATGATCATGACTCCTTGTCGTATGGCCAATGGCAAGTCTTTGAAATGGAAGAACTTATGTCTAAGAAAGGTGCTGTTCTTCCGGCTCTCGATTATATTTTCCATAGGCTAGAACAAAATTGTAATGGTGCACCGACGATTTTTATGCTCGATGAATGTTGGACCTTTCTCGATAATCCACTATTTGCAGCAAAAATTCGAGAATGGCTCAAGGTCATCCCTAAAAAAGGATTGGAATAACCGTTATGAAAATAAGGATTATAGTACAATGAGTAGGGAACAATATGCTACAAATTTGAAAAACCTTAGACAGTATACGAATGACGATACCCGTAATGGTAAGCTTGCTCAAGGAATTATTGAGGACATGGAAAATGAAACAAAGCAATTACAAAAGCTTAGACTTGCCTCACAAAATGCAAGTGGAGCATTAGATGCGATCCAATATGGTAATGAGATAAATGCTTTGCAGATATTACAAACGATGCGTTTGCAAACTCTAATAGCAGCTAATCAAAACTCACAAGCGAGTGCTCAAGCGCTAGAAATCTATAGACAGGCAGCGGCAGCAGAATTGGCTGAAAAATTTTATAATACCAAAAAAGTTACATAATGGAAAGAGTGCCTTGTCGAAAGCTGTTGGTCCTTTTGGCAGTAAGAGATAAATAGGAATAAAGATGAAGCAATGTGTAAATTACAAAAAATCAGGAGGAGATATTTCATGTATAAAATATATAAAATGATCCTATATTTCATTTTATTAGTAGTATCCTGTTCATCTAATCTTGCTCATGCTGAAGAAAGTAAAAGTGAAACGTTATACCAACGAGGTAATATTTATTTTGATCAACGTCAATATGGCTTGGCGATATCTAGCTTTACTAAAGCGATTGAATTAGATCCTGGATTTGCAAAAGCCTATAATAATCGAGGTCTTGCCTATCGGTATAAAGCTCGAAATGATTTGGCGCTGAAGGACTATAACAAAGCGCTTGCATTAGATCCCCAATATGCGAATGCTTATTACAATCGTGGTCATCTTTATACTGGGATAGGTAAATATGATTTGGCGATAGCGGATTATACCAAAGCGATAGAATTTAATTCTCAGGATATAGATTTTTATTATAATCGTGGAAATGCTTATGTATTGAAACATGAATATCATTTGGCAATACCAGATTATACTAAAGCAATTGAATTAAACCCTAAAGTTACAGATTATTATATTATGCGCGCTTATGTATATAAAGCTATCGGAGAGAATGAATTAGCTAGTGCTGATGAAAATTCCGCTATTGAACTGCAACCTCAACTTAAATTTAATTTAGGTTCTATAGAGGGAAAGAAAAGGCGGACATCAGTACCCGAGCTACCTGATATAATGCAGGGGCTTTATCCATCTTATTAAGAGTAAATTACATCCAACCACCTATTGGAATCACCTTTTATAAAGGACATTCGAAATAGTCCCAAAATACATGTTCAATAATCAACAGGGACGAAACGTGATTTTAAAAATCCAATATAACGATTTATCAATAGTTAGCTTGTGAGCCAGACAACTATTTGTCTGGTTCATAGGCTAGGCATTGATTGCCATTGTTCCTAGGTTCTAGTGCGATTATTATTCTAGGAACTGATCTTTGTATGCCAGAGACGTAGTTACTACAAAACTTTAGGATAGTAGGTGTGAACCTAGGTCAACAAATGAGAAACAGCGAAAGGAGTGTGGTTTAACAGATGAGATATAGAAGTACGAGTTTGTACCACATTGCAACATAATGAAAATATTTAAAGATATCCTGCCCCCGTCAGGCATTACAACCGAGGATTGGGAAGAACGTAAACGCATTCTGAAGCGTAAGGCATTGATACGTTGGTTGTTATTGGTATTTATTGTGATATCTATATTTGAATTTATCACATGGGGTCATGGCGGATATGAACAATTTCAACCTAAAAGATTAGAAGAGCTCCAGGTGAAGAGTGGCATACTTACTTATGGAGGTAGAATGCCCCAATTGGGTTTAAAAGATTCTACTACAGGTGATCGAATGGGCTTTCAGGCATGGCTTTTATCTGGTCCTGATATTCAGAAGATTAAAGGGCATAATGTAACAATTTGGTATTATACTGGACAAGCAAATATCAATTATGTATATCAACTCAAAGCAGATGATGTATTAGTATTTGATATAGATAGATCTAATCAAAAGGGAGGAGAAATCTATGAAAACGTTAATAGAAGAAACTCCATTGCCCGTATTCTTATTGACCTGATTTTTGCAATCTTTTTCAGGTATGTATATTATCGAAAATATAAGGAATGGCTTTTAAAAAAGATATAGAAGGAGAATTTTATAATGACAATAAAAGAAATGTATAGTTTAATGATCGATTTAAAAGTAGCTCCAGCTACGCGAGTTTAATAAATGATTATCGTAATATAGACGATGGTGATCCTGCTATTAATAGAGCAATGTTTATTGTAAAATTTTAAAGCAATTTCTGGAGTAGCTAGCTATGGAGTATTGATGACACAAGGTATAGGTGGTGAGGTCATCAATCCGCAGCTATGGGATGAACGTACACAAGCTATAAAAAATCACGTTCCATCGCAAAAATGAATGGAATGGGAAATGGGTCTTCAATATCTTCAATAAGGCAAACGACTGGTGAGATGGGCGGTATGGTAAGCGGTGGTACAGGTGTAGGTGCTGGATTGACGCAGGCGTTAAATAATGGAAAGAGTGCCTTGTCAAAAGCTGTTGGTTCTTTTAATAGTAGAAAATAATAGTAGGCACAGGAACCAAAGGCTTGGTATATAATTTTAAAATCAATATAAATAGAGGAGATGGTAATTGGTGTTTATCACAAAAATCTATAAAATGATTCTAAGTTTCACTTTGTTGGTAGTACTTTTTTTGCCTAATTCTGCTTACGCAACAAGCGAAAGTGAGATATTATACCAACGTGGTAATAGTTATTTTGATCAACGCCAATATGATTTGGCGATTGCAAACTATACCAAAGCGATTGTATTAGATCCGCAATATATTAAAGCTTACTATTTTCGCGGTCTTATTTATAATGAGATATCTACATATGACTTAGCGATAGCGGATTATACCAAATTGGTTGAATTAAAACCTAATGTTGCAGAGTATTATCTTACACGTGCTTATATGTATAAATCTATCGGAGAGAATGCATTAGCTAGTGCTGATGAAAATTCCGCTCTTGAACTGCAACCTCAACTTAAATTTAATTTAGGTTCTATAAAACCTAGATATTCAACAAGACCTGATTTGCCAGAAGCCATGCAACAATTTTATCCATATTATGAAGAGTAAATCATATATCTTGTTAGTTTATCTGAAATGAGATAGGGCATATGGACGATTCAATAATTGTCCATATGCTAAAAGTAAATGATTTTATAAAGGACATTCGAAATCGACCAGAATGCAACAATGAAGAGTGATTAGAAAAATAAATAAAACAATTGTTCAATAGTTAGCTTGTGAGCCAGGAGTCAAATGCCTGGCTCATAGGCTAGGGATTGATGTTTGACATGATTATTAAAAGCTGATCATATCTGGTCAACCTTTGGAATAATTTTCAAGATAAAAAATAGTAGGTGGGATTTCATGAAGTACTTTTTAAAACTTGGAATTATATTCGGTTTATTGATTTTTTCTATTCTCATACATCAATTGTATTATGATGAAACTTATGTAAAGCCAAAGACGACAGTTGCGCAAGAAACCATACAGCAGGAATTTAATAGTATTAATATTTTACCAGGAAGTATTTTTATTAAGTCCAATCAGGTCAGCAAAGCTCGATTTACTAACGTGATTGGGGAATATACTACCAATTTGAGTTATGATGAATTTTACAAATATTATATCGAAGAAACAAAAAAAAATGGATGGATATTAAAACGTGATAGAACTTTAGGAAAATATAGGGAACTAGAGTTTTTAAAAGATGAATTATATTTAAGAATTGGATATAACTTAGAATTAGAAAATCATGATTATTCTATCGCGATCAGATGGGACTACGATGAGAAAAATAAAGACTATCTTATACCTAAATAGTACAATACTTTACCAATGGAATATTAGTAAGGTGTTTCTGCCTAAAATATATGCCCCCTCATTGCCCGACCTCGTTGACCGAATAGGATTTAAAACGGTACCCTTTTGCTCTGCCTGCTATGCCAAGATCACACTTTAGTGATGCATGGCTTTTATCAGCGCAAGCTTCGTTTAGATGAGAATATAGAACGATGCATTATGTAGCTTGCGTTAGTAATATTTATGGCCAAATAAAATTGAATTTATGATAACTCAAAGGTGGAAAGTGCCGCTATTGACGTATCAAGCCGGTTTTTCTTTATAGAAAGGGAAATGTAAAGGGCGAAATAAATAATATAATCTTAATGCGTAATTCCTTGACAAGTTAGAGAAAAAAAAGTAATCTGACTAATATAGACAATTTTCGACGTTAAGATTTAAATATTGTATTAAAATGTAATTGTACATGCTTGATATAATAAAAAAATTGAATGTTTTTTAGTTAACTATGATTATGAAATATCAAGTGTAAAGGTTGGAGGAATAACAATGAACCATTCAATAAAAGTTAGTGGTAACTGTATAACCGTAGCATTGACTGGGAAAATATATTCGCAGGATGCTGCTGTGGTTAGGGATGAATTGTTGGAAGAAATCGACCGCGGAGTGATCAATATCAGTATTGATCTTTCGGAACTTACTTATATTGATAGTACAGGGCTTGGTGTATTAGTCACTCTACATAAACGAACCAAGGAAAAGAATGGTAAGCTTGTATTGATCGGTGCACAGGGGCTTGTTGAACAACTATTAAAACGTACTCGTCTTGATAAGATTTTTTTTGTGGAATAATGGTTTTGATCATATCGTGCATGGCTCTAGACCAAGGGATTATACTTTTGGTCTAGAGCTGATCTTTTATTAAGGGTCTAGTTAGTATAGCGATTGAAGGGGAGTAGTATTGTCATGACGTTGGATACGATTTATAAAATGGCGGAAAATAAGCAAGGTAATATGCAAGCAATGCAATTGATTTTTGATCATATGCCATATTTGGCTTGGATGAAAGAGCATGATGGGAAGTATGTGATTGTAAATAGAGCATTTGCAAATTTTTTTGGCAAAACAGATGAAGAGATTATTGGGAAAACAATGCTGGAGATATTGCCGAGTGATATGGTTATACCGTATCAACAAATTGATGATAAAGTAATACAATATAAAAAAACACAGTGCGTAGATCATATTTATCATCAAGATGAAACAGGTACGAAGTGGTTTGATACATGCGTGATTCCTCTACTAGACGAAAAGGATCAGTGTAATGGAACAATCGGATTCTCAAGGAAAATTTCAAGAAGAAAAAAATTAGAAATCGAGCTTAAAAATAAAGAAATTTTCTTAAAAACAATGCTGGATACTATACCGGATCTGATTTTTTATAAAGATATTAATAGTATTATGTTAGGTTGTAATAAAGCTTGTAGTGAAATGGTCTATGGCACTAACGAAGAGAATGTGATTGGTAAAACCATTTCAGAACTAGTACAAAACAATGATTTTGCTAATAGTTGTTTAGCTGATGATCGAAAAACGTTTGCAAGTAATAAAATGCTAAAAAAAGAAGAAAAAATAAGATTGATTGATGGTAGTGTGTTAGACGTTGAAACAGAAAAAATTCCATTCTATGATGAACAAGGGAAAGTAGCAGGATTGATTGCTATTTCTAGAGATATTACCGATAGAAAACGATTTGAGTACGAGCTTCTTGAGCGTGAACGGCATGCCAAGCGTGAACTTGCATTAGCGGCGCGGATGCAAGAGAATAGTCTTCCTCAACCTTTAGGTAATAAAAATCTGAAAGTCAGTTCGGTATTTTCGCCATATCATATTGTCAGTGGCGATTTGATTAACTATAAATGGCTTGCAGAACAAGATAAGTTATGCGGGTATGTTGTTGATGTCAGCGGACATGGAGTAGCTACCGCGCTACAAGCTGCGACCATCAAAATGTTATTGGATCGGATTTTACTAAGTGGAAAGACGATCGATGAAAAAGAGTTCCAACATATTAATCAGCGAATGCTCGAATATTTATCAGAAGAATCTTTTGTTGCATTATTGTATTTTGAATTTGATTTTCAAACAAGAATACTGACGATTATTTCTGCCGGCATTAATCTTTTTCTTGTAGCGGAGCCAGATCAATGTACATTAGTTCCGATCTTTAGTTGTTATTTAGGACTCTTTGATAAGGCGGATATACAAAAAATAACGATGCCCTTTAAGCCAGGTGAAATCTATTGCATGATGAGTGATGGTTTATCGGATTTGATTGAGATGCATGGGACTAATATGCAGCAAGATATTGCATCCTATACCGCTTGGCTTGGCGAAATGACAAAAAATCCAGACCGTAGAGATGATTGCTCAGCGATTTGTATTGAAATTTTATGCAATGATACCGAAAGTTATATTTTACATATTAACAACGATGAGGAACTGGTACAGGCGCAGCAATCAATTAGTGAATTTCTTATTCGCAATATACCCAATCATGCAGAGACGCTAGAAGTAGGAATTAATGAAGCGCTAAACAATGGATATAGTGTTGCTGGTGCAGTTCATGTCAAGATGAAACGGTATGGAGGTACAGTAATTGTTAGAGTGAAAGATGATGGTCCTGGCTTTGATACGAACGAAGCGAATCAGCAACTTAGAAAGAAGATGTGTCATGAAGATTTTGATGCTGCATTTGAACACTTGCTATTGGAAGAGGGCGGACGAGGTATTTTGCTGATGAAAATGTTATGTGATCGACTGATTTATAATGCGAAAGGAAACGAAATACTGTTGATGAAAAAAATATAATAGAATACGAATACAAAGACTCCTATTGATATGACTTTATATATCAATAGGAGTCTTTGTATTTTAAAAAAATTTATGGATAATCAACCGATCAAATACGAATAATAGCAATAATTAATATGCATCGGAGGGGAAAAAATTTGAAAGCGTCATTATTCATCACGTGTATTGCCGATTTAATGTATGCAGATGTTGGCAAAAGTGTAGTTAGCGTTTTAAAGCGAAGTGGGGTAGAACTGGATTTTCCGGAAGGACAAACCTGTTGTGGGCAACCAGCGTTTTCTAGTGGATATTACAAGGATACTGCGATCGTAGCCAAAAAAATCATTGATGTGTTTGAAAATAGTGAAATGGTGGTGATTCCATCTGGATCTTGTGCTGCCATGATACACCATGGCTATCCAATTTTGTTTAAGGATGATCCGATATGGAGAAAAAAGGCTAAGGATTTTGTGGAAAAAACGTATGAGTTTTCGCAGTTTATCGTAGATATACTTGGTATCACGGATGTTGGTGCCGTATTTCCTCAGAAAGTTACCTATCATTCTAGTTGCCACATGACTCGCATCTTAGGTGTTGAAGAGCAACCCAAAATACTTCTTCAAAATGTAAAAGGAATAGACTTTATTGAGCTTCCTTATTCATTTGATTGCTGTGGATTTGGCGGAACTTTTTCGATGAAAATGGCAGATATATCTGCTGAAATTGTAGAAGAAAAAGTAAATCATATCATCTCGACAGGTGCAGATGTGTTGGTGGGCTCTGATTTGACCTGTTTGATGAATATAAGTGGTCGTATCAATCGTCGAGGTATTCCGATCAAAACAATGCATTTAGCGCAAGTATTGGATCAAAGGGGGGAGAAACATGCATTTTGAACCGAGTTTCCACAAACGATATCATAAAGCACTTCGGGATCAGGCGATGATCAAAGCTGTGAAATTGGGTACTGGACGTTTAAGAGGGCAGCGGGCTACGGCGGTGGAAGCGGTGGGGAAGGAACGGTGGATGGAATTTCGCGACCGAGCAGAAGCCATTCGTCTTCATGTAATCCAGCACTTAGATCAGTATCTAGAACAATTAGTAGATAATGTACTGAAAAAAGGGGGACATGTGTGCCTTGCCAAAACGGGAGAAGAAGCCGTTCAGTATATTACATCGCTAGCAAAAAAGAAAAATGCGAAAGCGATTATAAAATCAAAATCGATGGTTTCAGAAGAAATTCATCTCAATCCAGCGCTAGAGAAAGAGGGCTGTAATGTCATTGAATCCGATTTAGGCGAATGGATTATTCAATTAGCAGGTGAAACACCATCGCATATCATTGCACCTGCTATGCATAAAAATCGATTGCAGGTAGCAGAGTTGTTTAACGCTGTTAGTGAAGAGAAGCTCTCTACCGAAATTGCAGACCTATGTGGATTTGCCAGAAAACATTTACGCGAAAAATTTCTAGGCATTGATATTGGGATTACAGGTTGCAATTTTGCTATCGCTGATTCGGGTGCGATCACATTATGTACGAATGAAGGAAATGCTCGCATTATATCGGCCTTGTCGCCAACACTTGTTACGATCATGGGGATGGAGAGAATTTTACCCAGTATTGATGACCTTGCAGTTATGCTTTCGTTGCTCGCACGTAGCGCTACAGGGCAGAAGTTAACGGTTTATAATACCTTGTCGACTGGAGTACGCAATGAGGAGGAACTAGACGGGCCGCAGGAATTTCACTTAGTGATTGTAGACAATGGTCGCTCTAAGTTACTCGGCACAAAGTATGAAAAAGTGTTAAATTGCATTCGTTGTGGGTCTTGTTTAAATGCTTGTCCAGTTTACCGAAATATTGGTGGACATGCTTATGGGTGGGTGTATCCAGGGCCAATTGGAGCCGTCTTGTCGCCATTGTACCAAGGAATTGATAAATTTGGAGAATTGGCTTATGCTACCACTCTATGTGGTGCATGTACGTTTGCTTGTCCCGTTAAGATTCCGTTACACGATATGCTCTATGCACTACGTAATGACAAGGTAGAACTAGAAAAGAAAGGTGAACTAGCAGAAGATATTGCTTATAAAGGTTGGAGCGCTGTTTTTGCTACTATGAGTCGATATCGTTTTTCGGTTCGCATGGCAAGGCGTTTTCAATTTCCGCTAGTCAAAGCAGGAAAAATTGCCTATGGACCACCGCCTATTTCAGAGTGGTTAAAACATCGGGATATGCCGGCGCTGCCAGATCAATTCTTTCATGAGATTTGGCCGAATTTGCATCAAGATAGAAAGGAGTAATTATGATGGGGTTAGGGGTATTAACAGGTGATCGCCAATCATTTTTTTCGGGTTTGCGTAAAAATATTAAAACCCCGCTTGGCGGAAAAGCCAAGCGAGTCGAAAATCCAATGGATGGCTTGTTCACAGAGCGTGAAACGACTGCTGAAGAACGAAATGAGTTGCGAAACCGTTTTATTGATGAATGGACAACGCTAGGAGGCAAAGCTTTTGCTGTCAAGGATCGAAATGAACTGGTGCAGGCACTTAAAGGGATACTACAAGAGCGAAATATTCAAAAAGCTATGCGCTGGGATCATCCTGAACTTGAAAAACTAAAGTTGGAAGAAGCCTTTTTGGATGTACAGAGTATGGTAACAAAATGGCCACTGGCAACCACATATGGTGAGTGGATTGGCAAAGCGGCAGCGATGGAAGCTGGGATTGTATGGGCCGATATGGCGATGGCTGAAACAGGTACCCTTGTATTACCTGCGTCAGCTTCTCAGCCTACATCGGTATGCATTCTACCCAGTACGTTAATTGCTATCTTTACAACGGCTCAATTGGTAGACGGGTTTTCTGCTGTGATACAAACATTCAAAAAGCGATATGGGACAAAACTACCGACGACAACCACCTTTATTACAGGACCTAGCCGAACAACCGATATTGAAATGGTCTTGACCATTGGAGTTCATGGTTCCAAATATGTGTATGCATTAATTTTAGATGAAGAGTAGTTGCTAAAAACAGATACAATATATAGGCTACCATCACATTGAATATTCACAATTGCAGTGTTACACTAGAAGATAATATGAAAATTCAATGTGATATATATATAACACTAAGTATTTTACAGGCAATCGCCTTATATAGGCTATAGGGCTGAGTGGCTTTACGAAGGACACAAGCGATGCCCTATAGCCTATTCCCGGCAGACTAACAATATAGATGGTATTTACTTAGTACGTCATATATAGATGGGAGCAAAAATGGAATTGAAAAAAACAATAACTAATATGGTGCAGAGTTATGTCCGTGAATATCAGAAAAAAGCAGATATTACATCTAAATGGGGTGAGACGTTAGTCGGCTTTGCCGATGCAAATCATCCGGATATTTATAAATTGAAAGAGAGCATTTCTGAAAAACATGTTATGCCTAACGAGGTGCTAGAGAAAGCAACCATTATTATCGCTTATTTTATTCCATTTACTAAGGAACTTGCAGATACTAATAAAGAAGCTGGGGATATAGCCTCTTTAGAATGGGCACGAACCTATGAAGAGACAAATGCAATGTTAGGTCAATTGAATCGTTATCTAATCAAAGAATTAAGAAAAATGGGTTACAAGGCAGTGGTAACAAAAGAGGCAACCACCTTTGATAGAGACAGGTTAATGAGTAACTGGTCACAACGTCATATTGCGAGAATTGCCGGATTGGGGACTTTTGGCATCAATAATATGCTAATTAGTCAAAAAGGCTGTTGTGGACGTTATAGTACAGTGGTTACTAATTTGGATGTTGAGCCAGATGATATCATTGAAGAAGAATATTGCTTGTATAAAAGTAAAGGGATTTGTGGAGTATGCGTGAAACATTGTCCATCAGGAGCATTGACTCTTAACGGATATGACAGAAACAAATGTTTTCAGGTTTGCATGAAAAATGCTGAGATTTATAGAGATTTTGGCAGTTCCTATCACGATGAAAGCGGACAAGGGGTCAATAGTACCGGAAGCGAAGTGTGTGGGAAATGCGTAGTAAATGTTCCGTGCTCTTTTAAGTGAAACACAATACTTTGGCATGGGAGTGCAGATAAAAAGCTCATAAAGTCAGTTATGCTATATATAACTATACCAACCAATAAACATCGGGGCTGTCAACAAATTTGTTGGCAGCCTTTTTAAATTTTATTGCTACAATCAAAAAAATAGTTGCTTTTCAATACATGATATGGATACTCCCACTACCCCTGGTAATTTGTACTAAATTGCAGGATTTTGTAAATTTTCAGCGAATCAAATAACATCAGCAAATTTTCTGAAAGGAAAGGACGCAAAATTATGGATCCAAGGAGTGAAAATCTACGATTGCTAGGTTGCATAAAAAATTAGACTGATTGTTTATGGAGGTTACTTTATGAGGAAGATTGAGATTTTAAGTGAATATGCAGAGGTTATTAAAAAAATGAATACCATGGACTCTGCGATCAGCATCGTTGATGAGAATGGAGTTGTTATTCAATACATTCCTCCAACGAATCTAACGCTAAAAAATATTGAAATTGGGAGTAAAGTTCAACCTGGCAGTGCACAGGCAGAAGCATGGGAAACAAGAAAAGAAGTTAGGCGTGACATTTCGTCTAGTGTCTTTGGAATTGCTTTACGTGCTGTAGCTATACCTATATTTGCCGAAAAAATTTTTATTGGTGTTGTGGCTGCAGCTATCAATTTAGAAGCGCAAGAAAAACTTTATAATACAGCTCAATCTGTCGCAGCTTCTACACAAGAAATTGGTGCAACAACAGAAGAGGTTGCTTCTACTTCAGAAACATTGTCAGTAACTCAAACTTCGCAGTTGCGAAATAACCTGTGCACCTTGAAAATTCAATAATAATTGGCATAAAAATAGCATGAGACTTCCGTTTTTAGTATAATTTAATCGCTAAA
>Ga0209639_1001498_pt1 | contig 22751 bp, 23 predicted proteins | sample EPASupsiteHSE605_FD_187268 | JGI IMG/M metagenome (GOLD analysis project Ga0209639, IMG submission 187268) | Bioremediated contaminated groundwater from EPA Superfund site, New Mexico - Sample HSE6-05 (SPAdes) (version 2) | ecosystem: Environmental > Aquatic > Deep subsurface > Groundwater >...
GATGAAACGACAGATCTACCGCGTTTTAGTCAACACATTGGCCTTTTATGTAACGGCCCAATTTTTACCTATACAAGCCACAACTCCTTTTCACTTCTTATGGGCCGGAATAGTCCTCAGTCTTGTCAATCTGATGATTCGTCCGGTGCTGATTATTCTCACCATTCCACTCAATCTTATAACATTGGGGGTTTTTACTCTCGTTATTAATAGTTGGATGATCATGCTAACTAGCGGGCTGTTGCCCGGCTTTTATGTGCCAGGGTTTGGGGTTGCCCTGCTTGCATCGATCTTGGTGTCATTGGCGAACTGGGGTTTCAAGGAGATGAGGCTTTAATCCACCTTTAACTATCTTTAAAACTATCTGGGAACCCCTCCGTAGTGTTTCTTGATGAGCCAACCACCGATCCCCAAAATCGTGCCAATCTCTGGGAGCAGATTCTGACGACTCATTACCTTGAAGAGGCAGATGGATTGGCAGACCGATTGTCCATTATGGATCATGGCAAGATTGTTGCAGAAGGTACCCCTATAGCAATTTATATTCCTTTCATCGTGACAGAGCACGTTGGCGTTACCTCATTGAAGATTTATTTTTTGTTTGATATATTTCCTTGAACACCAAACAGGGTGAACTGCTAGAACGTTTTTGTGACGGTCTGGCTTTTTTTGTTGGATTGTTTGTACAATCTTGGGAGGAAATAGAGGGAAGATGTTGAAATGTTAGAGTAGATAATAATGTATTCTGATTTTAATTGCAAAAACTCTAAGACAATCGAGTTATGAACTTTAATTAGATAGTTAAAGTACCATATAACGGAAAAGGGGTAATTATGATGAATGATTTGGTTCATAAGTATTATGAGCAATTCGTGGGGTTACCTAACAAAAACCCAATCGTTAGAAATGGAATAATTGAAGATGCTTTTACGGTAGGCATATTAGATGTGATGTATCGTAAAATATTAAACATTCCAATTGAACCATCAAATATTCAAAAAATCAGCAGCATTATTGTAGCCCCTCCGGATAGTGGTATTGATCTGTTCATAGAGATGGATGATGGAGATGAATTTTATTATGATGTTATTCAGTCAAAATACTGTGAACTCACGGAGAATGAGATGAGAAAATGTTTTGCAGAAATGGAAAGAACTATAAAAGACTATTTAAAAGACCCTGGTCTTGTTCAAAAAAATTTACGAGAAGTCATTTCCGAAACTAATTTTGGAGAATCATATAAAACTAATTGCACTTTTTATGTTGTACATACAGGAAGCTTGAATTATGGTAAAGGGTTTAGAAAGTACGAGAAAATTATAACATTAAGTGAGTTGAATATCTTAAAAAATAGCCTTTCTATATCGAAGGTTCCTTTTGAAGAGTTTAGATCAGATTCATTTAGTAATTATATAATGTATGATCAATCAGCAGGCGGAGAGCAAGCACTATTATGCAATTTGAGAGGTTATGATTTAGCACAACTCAGTAACAAGTACGTTAATACTTCTATGGGGCGAAATATTCTATTTGGTCAAAACTTAAGGGACTCTTTGGATTCAAAATCAAAGACATATGCAGATATGAAAAATACAATTGATACCGAGCCAAATCGATTCTGGCATTATAATAATGGAATTACAATTATCGCAGAAAAGCTAGATGCTCATAAAGATAATGAAAATAATGTTGATTTGATTGAATTAACAAACTTCTCAATTATTAATGGGGCGCAGACAACTAGTGCATTAGGAACTTATTTGAAAGAAGCAAATATTAATGGAAGTGACATTTCTATTGAGAAACTTAAGCAAGTATACGTTTTGGCAAGAATAATGGAAGTAACGGATCCTGTTTTACGAGATAATATTTCTATATATAATAATTCCCAAAATCCCATTACTAGCAGAGATATGGTGGCTAATAGAATAGAACAGCGTAAATTAAATGAGACCTTAATGAATGGGGAAAAACCACATGTTTATGTTGAAATTCGTAGAGGTGCCCAAATACCTGTATATCCAAAGCTTTACAAACATCAAATTACAACAAATGAAGAACTTGCACAGTTGACATTTGCTGCATTTTTAGGAAAGCCGTTCTTGGCAAAAGATAAGAAAAGCACATTATTTAATCGTGATTATACAAAAGACGAAGTGTTAATTAACGAATATTATCAACAGATTTTCTACTATCCGGAAAATAATGATAAAGCGGCAGGAATCCTTTTTGAAAAATCAAAGAGGGAAATAGATGAAGTACTATTCATAAAATTCCTTTATAAACAGGCTAAAGGTTATTTGAAAAAAATGTACGAAGATAGAATCGAAAAGGCAAATGAGAAAATTAAAAACACTCCAGATGGAAAAGATGCTACCTTAGAAGACCGTGTTATGATTTATCAACGAAACAAAGAAATTAACAATATTTGTATGTTTTATTGTATTACTCTATATTATGAAATAAGAAAAGAATTTGATGTTATCGATTCTGTGAAAGAATTCACTTATGAAGCATTTTATAGTAATGCTTCATCAAGTTATAAAAAAGATATAATAACCTATTTTGCCGATAGTTTTTTAAGTAAAACTATTGAGATTATTTCTAAGTCACTGGACGGTACAACAAATGTTGGTAACTGGATCAGGAAGGCACAAAGTCAAGAAAATTTCTTAAAAATATTGAGTAATGAGATTGCCATAGATAGCAAGATTGAGGAATCATACAATTCATTCATAGGCAAGTTTAAGAAATAAGCGCAGAAACCCAGATTGTAAAAGGAGAATACTGGACCATCAAAAAATCGTCTGAAAACATCATTTTGGACATTTCGGGACACCGATTACTATTAACTGGACAGCATAACAGAAAAATGCTGCCAGTATTTAGTTTATCCGAGCATCCGATAAAGCATTAGTTTTGTAATTTAGAGGAGTGCCACTTAAGATGGAAAGTATATCTCAAATAGATGTTGAGGAAATTTTGATATTATAGATTTAAGGAGAATGCATTGTTAAGCGACCACTATTTTTATAATTGTTCCAAGGAATATGTTGAATCAATAAACCAAGGGCTGTTTTCTGAAATAAACGAAGTGATCGGAAAGTTGCCGAAGAGAAATGTCCAAGCTGAAATTAATGCTGATATCTTCCGGTTACTAACCAAATACACATGGGCCTATGATTCTATGCCCCAGGGTTTAGGATATATCCCATGCTGATTTGACAGGCAGTGTAGATAAGGTTATATCTCAAAAAGAAAACAAGAGGGATTTATGTTCAACTTCAACAACCTTGGATGCTTCTTGGCATTCGGATTTTGCTAGACTCTACCCTTTGGGGTTAGTCCAATTAGAAGTACAATTTGGCAAGGTAGAATCAATGTTTAAAGATTTCTGTGGCTTTAGGATAGCGTATTTCGAACGGCGGTTGGCACTTGGTATTGAGATCGTGATGTCTGAGCCAGGTAAATATTTTGCCCATCGCAAAGGAGCAGTTTCAGGAATGGCATATTTCGATATTGCCAAGAGAACGTTACCAGCGATAGGGTTAGATTGTCCGATTTGGTTGATTGGGTTGAAGGAATAAAAGATTTATAGGAGATCATAGTTGGTTAATACATTGTAGATTATTCAACGACCGTGCTAGCTATGGGTCATGGGGCAGTTGAAGGAAACTTAAAAGCAGATTGTTGGTCATGATGCGCTACATGCCGTATCGTGAAAAGTCTGATAAGGTATAATCTCAGCAGAAATTCATTCATGAGTCAATAGATTCAAAGACAATTCTTAGTACTTGTATGGTCATGAAAATAAAGAGGTAACTCGGGAAGCGTGTATGTTTTGAAAATCTTTATTGGTGTTACAGATAGTAAATGGTTCAGATATCTTAAAAGTATAAAACCTGATGAAGTGAATTTCTGGCAGCCAAACAGTGGACGGAATTTTAAAGCAATTAAACAAGGTGAGCTATTTTTATTTAAACTTCATTCGCCGAATAATTTTATTGTAGGTGGTGGTATTTTTGTTAGACAGGCGTTCCTGCCAGTTTCTTTAACTTGGGACGCATTTGGAATAAAAAATGGAACGTCCGATAAAGACAATTTTGTTAACGCAATATATCAATATCGCCGCACAGACAGACGAAAAGAACCAGATCCTACTATAGGCTCTTTAATCCTTGCAACACCATTCTTTTTTGAGGAACCAGATTGGATACCTGTACCTCAGAGCTGGTCCTCTAATATTGTGCAAGGGAAAACATATGATACGGAAACAACTGAGGGGAGGCAATTATTTGATACAGTTCAGTATAGAATGTCATCAAGTCTGAGTTTGTTTGAAGAAGGTAAACGATACGGAGAACCTCAAATAATTACTCCAAGATTAGGTCAAGGTGGGTTTAGGGTAATTGTAACGGAGGCGTATCATCGTAGATGTGCTATGACTGGAGAAAAGACTTTACCTGTATTGGATGCTTCACATATTAGGCCTTACTCTAAGGATGGCCCTCATACAGCAAGTAATGGAATTTTACTAAGGCAGGATATTCACACACTCTTTGATAGGGGTTATATAACTATCAATGAAGATAATATTATTGAGGTCAGTAGAAGGATTAAAGAAGATTATGGAAATGGAAAAGAATATTATGCTTTTCATGGTAAACCGTTGACGAATATCCCGGATAGGATTGAAGAGAGACCATCAAGTGAGTTCTTGTTATGGCACAACGAAAATGTATTTGCTGGGTAATTAGGAGTATTTGCGAATGTATCGTTGGTGTTTTTATCGAAACGCTTTTTTGAAGCAGGGGATATGGGATTTAAGGGCTGAACGCTACCTATTTATAGGAATTGTAATCCATCAAGATTTGCCCTATATACATCAGAAAGAGAAGGAACTCTAATATGCGGATAAAAGTAGAGAATCATCTTGTAGTCTATAATGATTTTCAAATCATGAAAAAATTAGAAACATGTAGTTTAGTGAGTTATCTTACAATATATGGAGAAGAAAGACTTGCTATTGTTTTAAATGATTTCAATAGAATAGTTTTTAAATTTAGTACGAGTTCTAATCCATTCGCCGTAAATATCTTGGATAAACAAAATCAAATGTTCCGTTCATCAAAAGGTAAAGAGTTTATTAATTTAAAGGGTGAATATAGATTAAGTGACTACGAATATATAATTAACTTTCCTTATTCGGTAAATATTGAGATTAGTAATGGTAATACAGCGTATTTCTTTGTAAATAGAATCTCTGACCTATTGCGTGAAAATATCTTAAAGTTAAATAAAGATAGAATGAACTATGCCATAAAACGAGTTGGGATTTCAGATGAACTTAAATTTTATGAATATGACAAGATATCCCAATTCATATGGTTAATCAGGAAAAATGATAAACAGAAAATGGTAATAGATGATGGGGATTTTCAGGTTAACACAGAAGGAAGCTCAAGTAACGAGATTAATAGCAAAGTGTTAGCTGACAATAGTATCCCGATAGAAGTTCTGGATATTGAAAAGTCAAATTCTGAGATAGATGTAAAGCTAGATTCTGAGATAGATGTAAAGCCAAGTTCAATATTCAATAAAGTTAATAGTATGGGAAATTTAGAACCTGAAAAGAAATTAAGGTCGTTCATAGTAACCAGTAGAAACCTGTCAATAGTAAAATATCTAAAAAATCTGTATGAAGATCATTGCCAAATTTGTGGCGAAACAATTGAAATATCCCCAGGTAGTTTCCTGAGTGAAGTACATCATATTAAGCCGTTAGGGGTACATAATGGGCCTGATGTGGCTGAAAATGTGATAGTTTTGTGTCCTAATCACCACGCGATGTTTGACAGAGGCGCTATCACTATAGATATTGATAAGAAGGTCGTTATTCATTTTAATCCAGCTAATCCTTTGAATAACAAGCGTATTGATTTGAAGCATAAAATTGACGGCAGCTATATCGCTTTTCACAATATGAATATTTTCATTAACTGCACTGATTATCAAAACCAAGAAGATATAATTTTCGCAAAAGATGAAATAGCAGCCACTATTCAAACTGTAGATTTCGGAAATATTGTTACATTGCAGGATATGGATACAAGCGAATTATTTGATATTAAGCTTGAGGATAAATTCAATAAGGATTTTATGAAGCCTATAGAAAAGGTAATATTTCAGAAATGTTTAAATGACATTGTACGATATGAAGCTTTCCGATACAAAGTAATCAGCATATGTGCGGAATAAATGTGAGGAAAGGAAGAATTCTTTTGAAAAGAATACTTATCGCATTAACCATTGGCGTTGCTTTAATATTAACAGGTTGTGGCAAGACGTATACTCCCATTGGTACAGATTCAACGGTGTCTCCAACATCACAACAAAATCTTGACCAAGCAAAAAAACATTGGCAGAACTCAACAACCCTGTACTGAAGTACAGGGGTTACGATTGCGACTGGAAGTCGCGATTACGGCTAAAGCCGTTTAAAAAGTGCGGACTGGAAGTCCTATTAAAGACTTAAGTCCTCTGAAAGACCTATTGCTAAAAGCAATCTTAAGCCGGTGACTGAAACTCACTCATCTTCAATTTTAAATATATCCTTTACACTATCCTTGTCTTGATTCTCAATATACGCCTTAATAGTATCTTCTGTTACTGCCCCCACGGTTGCACAAAAATACCCTACTGCCCATAAATGCTGTCCCCAATATTTTTTCTTGATTTCTGGAAACTCGCCTTGCAGTAGCCTCGACGATCTTCCTTTGAGATATTGCACCATCTTACTAGGTGCTATATTCGTCGGACACGATAATAGCATGTGAACATGATCTTTGCCTATGCTACCTTGAACTATTGTCACACCTATTGTTTCGCATCCCTGACGGAGCAGTTCTCTCAATCGTTCGCCTATCACTTTGTGCAGTATTTTATATCGGTATTTTGTCACCCACACTACGTGATACTTTATATCATATACTGTGTGGCTTCCCTTTTTGTAATCTACCATAGTAGCGGTCACCTCTTTAATATAGTTTAGCAGACCGCTACTACGAGGTCTACGCTAGAAGCTGTCCCGACTGAAGTCGGGGGTATTAAACCAGGCGCATTGAAAATAAAAAAAGATCTTCCACAAGAAAATCCTCCAATCACATTTAAAGAGGCATGGATTACTAAAAATACTATTAATAACCCCGAGGCTAGACTAACTTATCAAAATGTCTCTGCAAAAACTATAGATGCGGTAAAAATCTCAATCTTCTGTTTTGATAATTTTGGCAATCCAACTTCTTCTTCTGGAAGCAATGAGTTTCCGGCACTCCAGCAAGATCCTATTAAATCAAATTCAATAGTAGATGGACATAAATCAGGGTGGACATTATATTTGCATGAAAACACAACAAAATTTACGGCGATATTAGGTAAAGTCCATTTTATTGATGGTACAACCTGGGAACCAGAGAACAATCCAGTAATGAAGATCGAAAGCACGAAGTAAGAGTTAAGAATTATAAACTCCCAAAGTGATTTTTCCCTGGTAATAGTTTTTTGATATTAAATTTTTATCAAACCTTCTTCAATCCATTCATCAAGACCTAGATCCCCTAAGGTATCATCTTCAATCATTTCTTTAATATCCTTTTTGCTTAATAATATAAATTCCTTTTTAATAAATGCTGGCTCACCGAATTTTAACATTTCGGCGTCAATACAGTCTATAATTTCAAATAGATTTTCATAATCAGTATCCATAAATTCTAAAGGTAATTGATTTTTTGACTGATATTTCCATCTAAGATTAGATATTTCATTCATTAAATCTTGTGCTTTATTTACCACAATTTGCAACTCATTTGGATATTGACTATCACCAAACGTAATTTCTTCTTCTATAATTCTCATTTGTTCATACCCCTTTCATGCTCCAGGGTAGATCTCGACGCGTCATATCATTTATCTTCTAGGTAAGATCTTATGATGCGGTTTAGCTCAACCTGTGGCATACCCAAGTCCTCATTACATTTCTAAAACAATATCCCCAGATTTCTTTTCTAAATCCAATATCACTTTAAATCCATGTTTTTCATAAAAGTGTTGGAGTCTCTCGATGTGATTCCAATCTACTCCGGATATCCAACCAGTAATCTGTCTAACCTTCTGCCTATCTGCTATTTTAAGCAATTCCTTCATCATGATTGATCCATACCCGCAGTTTATGTTTTGCCCAGAAATTTTAATGTCTCCGATTTTTATCTTAGCTTCCTCTTTGTAATACACTGCATCTAGTCTAAGTTCAGGGTATCTGACCCCCATTGGTGTTATAATGATTGTCCGAAGGTAGACAGCAGAATCATCAGCCTCATTATCAGCACACACTCGTCTAAAAATAAGTAAAATGTCATCTCCATTATTAATTATGTTTAAAACCCTATCTCCTAGCGATTCAATTCTCCGTCTTTGTAGTTCCAACTCATGTTCTATGTCACCTCGCCTTTGTAACTTGGCGTATTTAATCCTAGCATCCTCTCGGCTGTCAACCATTATGCCGTTGCGACTAATCAGATTCTTTATAAAATTAAGCATGATGCACCTCACGATGTTCTAACTTTTTCTAAGTTGTTGCACTTAACGTCCAGTTTATTCCCTACGGGTCATAACCCATACATCTTTGCTAAATCTCAGGAATACGCAATTATTTGAAGTAACCACAACCCTATTGACTACCTGGTATATAAGGTCCTATTGAGTCTTGCCACTTGGTAAGTATTATCAATACTTTTAATGCTTTCAAATATATATTTTCTCATCCAATCATGCTTAGCTCTGATTCTTAAATCAAGACTATTATTTTCTAATAGCGCATCTGAATAAAGCTTCTTAAGACATTCTTCGACTGTTACTTTTTCAGTATGTTCTAAATAATATTCCCATTCATCAACATTCCCTAAATAATCAAGAAAATAAATCCCGTCGAAATCTTTAGTCAACATGCCCCAATCACCTTGGGTTGATTTGTCTACAACGATTCTAGGGTATATTGCTGTTTTAGATTCTAATTCATATGCACTAATTAGAGCTGGTCCAATGACTGTGTTTCCATCGTGGTATAATTTACCAACGGCAAGTCCGCCTCTGATAAAAATACCCAGATATTGCAGTACTAATTGGATTACCATAGCTTCACGTGCCAAATAATATACCGCGGGGCCAACTTCTTTATATGAAATAACAATATTATCTGAAAATACAGATACTTGCCTATTATAATCAAATCCATTCTGTAGATCATCATCCATGCCAGTATGACCACATAAATCATGCAACTTATTTACTACTCGAACAATTTCTTCAATGCGATCTGTATTCTCTTTAGATTTATAAATCAAATCCTTAAAGCCAAGAATATCGATGAAAACAACGTTACGCTCTTCATACATCTGCTTACCCCTTTCTCTAGCGCATCACCTCAAAGGAATGCACGATACAGTTATTTCACATTACGTAGATCTGCGTATTATGCCTTAATTGGAAAAGTTGACTTCATCTTATCATCCTGTTCATGTCGAATACGTAAGAATGTTGGCGAGAATCTGTTTATATTAAGTTTCGCGGTAATACATTCGATTGAACAATGAAAAGTTGATATGAAGGTCGTGAAATTGCGATTGAAGTTTGGAATATCATGGCGAATTGGCAGATATTTCTGCTATAATTAAAGAAGAAAGCTCTAGAACTGAAGGTCAATCTTTCAGTTCTTTTATTATAGGGGGTCAACATATATGAAGGCCAAACAGATCAAAATTTATTGCTTTGGAAGATCAAACATCAAAGATGGAATAATCGCTTCCGATTACTTGGAAGATAATAAAATAACATTAACAGAAAGCTTCCTCACGCTCGCTCTCGAATGTTACAAAAATATAAAGCTAGAAGATGGTCAACTGATAGAAGAAATTATAAAAGTGTTGCTCCCCAATACAGAGGAAAAAGCAAAAGATGAATGGGATCAAGGATTAGAATTCAACGACAAGGTGTATTTTGCTTGGTTTGCAACCCCAGGCGGTATGAAACAAGAGAAGGCAATGGGTAAGTGTGAAACATTCTTTATAAGGGAAGATTTTTTTAACTTCGCTGTAGAATTTGAGGCATTAATATCTCTGGGTAAATTTAAGGAGATCGAAGCCAGTATGTCGGAGATCTGTATTAATAAGGACGTTCTCAGCCGTCTCTCTTTAGGAGTTAGTGGTTGTCATATGGCTGGCAATATGCCGGATTTTATTGTATTGCCACAACCGACATTTCATATTATCAAGGATTATAAAACTATAGAAAAGTTTACGGAGCAGGTTGAAGATAAAAAAGATAAAATGAAAGACCAAGTAGATTATAACTTAGTAGATTACCATTTCGAAGATGATATTGATGTGTTCGATGGAGGAGCAATTGCCACTCCAAAGGTGTTTAATCAGATACAAAAAGAACTTGGACTAGACTATCCGGTTGAATTTGCAATTATCAGAGGCTACGGAATCGGCATAAAAGGCATGATTACGAAGTTCAATATTATCAAATACTTGAGCGTTTTCTATAAAGGGGATACCGAATATTGTAAAAAGGTAGATGATCAATTTTATCTACTGGATATGTGGAATGAATGGCAGCTGGTTACAGACAATATGATGCTCCTTAATGAGTCTATGGTTAAATTGGCTAAGTATTATAAAACTGAAAATAGCGAGAATATGGATACCTATAAGCAAAGGATTGCCAATGTAGACCCTAAATATAAGGACATAATCGGGAAGCTATATGTAACAAAGGTCAACAAACGAGATGAGGATATTGAGGACTATAGACGGTTGAACTATCAATTGCTTACGGCCTTGGCATTGAGCAAAAAAGATTACTTAGATCTGATCAAAGAGGATGTTAGGACATATAGAAAAATCTTAAAACCCTTCTCAAAGGACAGTGACAAAGATGAGTGGCTCGTGAACATCAATACCATAAGATTATTCTTCAAAAATATCATCACAAGCGACAATGAAGATAGCGAAGAGTTCCAAGATGAGATAAAAAATATTACACATAATGTGGTCAATAAATGTGAAGAATTACTCAATGTATCAGAGGAATTTATCAACCTAAAATTTGTAAAGAATAATTTGGCTAAGCTGATTGAAAAGAAATGCCGGGAACTGGCCTGTGGTAAGGTCACTGCAAAAGCAAAATACCAGTATATCGCAATTGACCCTATTTCCTATATGAATTTTGCTATGAATCGAGATCAGGGTAAAAATGGACTTGATGCAGGAGGATTTTATAGTGCCGATTGCCAAGATGGAGATATAAGAACTATCGCTAGGAATCCACTCTGTGCATATAGCGAAGTTCATAATGTGAAGTTCGTCAGGAATGTCTTTCTGGACAACTATTTTAGTCTTTGCCGAGAACTAATTTACTTCAATCAGAAAAGTGATATTTTGGCATTGATGTCTTCTGGGGACTGTGACGGCGATGCTTGCACTGTAATAGATTCGGATATTATCAGAGACTCAGTGGTTACTCCTCAAGACGGGAAGTATTTTATCAATAAGGATGATGGTGAAAAGGTTACGATGGAATATAACTCCGAAAATAGATTCTTAGCAACCTATAGAGCTTCAGGGAATCTAATAGGCAAAATTGCTCTGAAGAGTGCCAGTATTAACTCAAATAGCCAGCAAACATATGATTATTACGATATAGCTAATGCCATATTCATTCTGAATATGGCATTGGATGAGGAAGAAAAGAAATTAGCCAAAGAAAAAGTAGAGAGTGGCGAATGGATCACAACGTATAGTGCCAGCGAACAGCATAGGGAACATATTAAACAAAGATTCTATGAAAATGAGAAGGACATATACGTCGTTCTCTATAATGCCATGGTGTCCATCGATGCCCCTAAAACCTTGTATTTCCCAAGCCCAGAAGATATGGAAATTATCAATAAGAAGTATGGGAGGAAGGCAAGGTTCTTACAGTATAAGGAAAATAAAGGAGATGTAGTTGATTCTCAATATGTTTATACATTTGGCCTTTTAGATAGCGCTGCACGTTTTATCAAAAAGAATCTGTTGAGCGAGATCAACGGAACAATTATCAAGTTCGATAATAGAGCGGAGTTGATACAGCAAAAGTTAATAAATGGTGATTATAGTGTCTCTGACTACCCCATGTGTTTGGAAGAAATCGAAAAGCTCTATAAAGATTACACGGAGGAACGACAAGCGGTCGAAAAAGAAAACTACAGCAAAAGAAGAAAAGAGACCAAGCGCCGGGATTGGGCGATAGAAAATTCATCTTGGAGTCAATGGGAAGAAAGTCAATATGATGCCACTATAGCAGATTTAAAATCCGAGAAGTACAAGCAGTATAAGGTGATCGATGCCAAGTACATAGTGGTTGCTGATGAGATTCTGAAGAAATATGATATTGTGACTATTGCCAACTCTATCGGTAATCTGAATAATTGTACTGAAGATTTCATTATCAACTTATTCTTCCCGGTTTTCGGCTACTTGAATATAAAGCTTCAGGCCCATCGATATGTCTATAAAAAAGCAGGAGACGGTGACATCACTTATCTTTATGAAAAATATAAGAAGATTCAGGTTGAGGCCATAGACAATAGTGATATAGTGAAAAACTTACATTTGGAAGAAAAGAGTAGGCTAAAGGTAATTGATATCAAGGTGGATGTTAGAGCAAGGGTCTTGCATGATGTAGTCGTGGAATTGATTGAATCCGAATTAGGAGCTAATGGTCAGATCGTTTTCGATATTAAGGTGCTGGATAATAAAGTAATCTTGGTTAAGGATGAAAAGGATATGTTAGAAGTATTCCCTGAATTCATCCAGATCAAGGAGTATAGCTTACTGAATTGCACCAATATCAAATTTGAAATATTGGTCAATGTGGCTCCCAGTGGAAAAAGCTTGAAAATAACGGCAACGGAATTAAACTGATAATGAAATTAGAATTGATTCCTTCTATGCACTTTATTGCGGGGCTTCCAGCCCCACTTTTGTGGAATAGTGATAATGCTATTACTACAATTTGAGTTGGAGGTCAAAAATATGAACAATGATAATACAATTGTAATTCTTCAGGAAAGAATGGCTGGTTGGCTGATGTTCAATAGATTTCATAAAGTATGTGAAAAGATGGATATGAAAGATTCAGATAGGAGTATCTATATCTTTAAGGATTCTCTCAAACTACGAGAGACTATGGCAAAATATCAACAATTCAAAGATGCACTAAGTATGTAGCAGAATGGGGCACAGAACAACAAATGGAGAGCAAAACAAAGAATTTAAGTGTAGGACAATCCTTTAAGAACTATAAGGAATTATGCCTGTTTTTAGATGAAAAACCTAAAGCAGGGAAAAGTAAACAATTGCAGCTTAAGAATTGGGAACGCTATTTTAAGTACAGTAAGGATGGGAAAAAATTTATCATCATCGAGATCTATTTAGAACCAAAAGAGAAAATTAGTAATAGAAAAGGTAATACTGGAACATCAGAGGGTAGTAGAAATAACAATGAAATTTATGGAGAGTACATAGATCAAATTCTATCTAATCATTTTGCAGATTATGAGGGAACCATTTTATATACTACCACAAACCAATTATCACTTCTTGCAGGACTTATTAACTGGAATTATAGTGTGGCATCTAGCTACAAGGATAAATTTTACAGTTATAGCAATACTGAAATGGATGGTATAATTAATAAAGTAGCAATGTGGGATTTCTTCGGAATAGTTAAGACCTCAATCAAAAGCATAATACGTTTATCGCTCAAAAGGCTAGCTGAAAGAGGCTATATAGATTATGAGGAAGCCCATATGCTGGTTTACAATAACCAATCGAGAGCCGCTAGAGATGAAGAAGAAGTCCTTATTAGAAAAATAGAAAATTTAGTACTGGAAGAAATGCAAGTGACAAGGAAAAAACTACAGTATAATGATAAATTAAGGAACGAATATTATGCGGATGTAGAAAAATTAGTATTCCAGGAAATAGCTTATGTCGATAAAGTTTATGTAGGATACAAAATCAAAATCAAAAAGAAGGTAATGAGTGGAAATATTCAGGAAAACAGCAGGGCCAAGGTCAATGAACTGTTTAAAGAAAGAACTAGAGAAAAATTAGCTAAAATTCCAATAAACACAAAGAAAAAAGTTGGAGGTTATATAGGGCAGCCTAATCCATTCTGGGGTAAATATAAAGTAGAAAGATTAAACTTCAACTACTTAATTTATGTGGATTATGTAATCAAATCACTCCTCAGTTCAGATTTCAAAGATATTAGAGTGGCAATGGTCAAGCAAAAAATAGTTAGCTCTAAGAAAATAGAGCGCAAACAAATGGTGAAACAATTCATTGATAATGAAGAAGATGATGAAATGAAAGATCTTTGGAATGATCTATACAAAGAGGATTTAGAATTTTAGTTGTCACCTTTTCAAAACTCTATATAATAATTTACAATAAATACGTATATTATATATAGAGTTTTGAAAAGGTGACAACTAATTAAAGTGAAACATCAAAACAAAAAAATAAATCCTAAACATGAGCGTCAGCGAATGTTTAGAGCGTTACTCGCGCAGTTCGCGATGTAACAAGACCTTGCTCCCGTTTCGTTCCCTTGACGCTAGTCACAAGTTATTTAGACACAATATGGTTAAATCAGGAGTACAAAATGTTTGTGCTTCTTTTTTTGATTCCAATTATGCAAGCAAAATATGAACAAATGAAAGAGGTAAAAAATATGAGCGTTGAAGATAAAATTGTGACCATGACAAGCAGATTCCGTGTCTTTGTAGATCCTGATAATTACTTAGTATTACTTAACCTTGCAACAGGGGAAGCACAAGCTCTTGATGTAGATGAGGTATTTTTGGAGTTTGAAAGTAATTATCGCATTGGCGCAAAGGTAATTGCATGGGATGGAAATTCATGCAGGGAGCAATTTAATTAATGAGAGGATTATATATGCCTCAGGTGCTTACTAGATAGTCTGGAATTGAACTATATAATATTTCCGCAATGTAAAGGTATTTCCTCTATTCTGTCGAATATTAATTGATTGAAAGAGACGGAGGAGAGTACAAATTGAATTTAGAGACAACGGAATTACTTCAAAAAGCACAGCGTATTTTAAGATGGAATAAAAGAAAGCTTTATTATAATATTTCAAAAAAGCATCAACGTTCTTGGACAGTAAAACGTGGTGAGGTATGTTTTGTCGATTTGGGAGAAAATATTGGTAGTGAAGAAAATAAATTGCGTCCTTGTGTTATCTTACAACCAGATTCATATAATTTTACTTCTCCTGTATTCACATGTGCAATAATATCCACTAGCAGATTGACAATACCAGATATACAAATATCGATTACAGGAAACTATCAATATCTTGACGAAAATGGTGCTTCTAGATTATTAACAGGAACAGTTGATTTAGGTCAAATAAAAACAATTGCTAAAGAACGTATCATCCACAATATTGGAATGTTAACAAACGAAATGCAAGAAATTGATAGAAAGTTATTTAATGCCTTTGGATTAGCTCCTATCATTACAAAGAAAGATAACACTATAAAATCCTTAGAAGGCAAGGTGAAATATTTATATGAAAAGCTGAAATAAATATTGTTTTTTTGAATATACTATAGTAATATAAGGGTACAGATATGGCGAACTTGGCGGTTCGTCGGTAATAATTTATTCAGTTGTGACAAGTTTGGCGACTTGTCGGTAGCCTCTCATTGATTGAGGGGCCTTTATATTAGCATGATTTCTTAGACCTCCAAGCTGGAGGTCTTTTCTCATTTCACATTCGCACACGAAACCACAGAGATTAACATGGCGTATAACAGGATAAGAATGCTTGTTTACGTATATTTAGCCCTAACTGTCTACTCCAAAGGGAGTAGGCAGTTTTTTTATGCCAATTTTGAAAGGAGACCACCATGGAATTTAAGAAAATACAAATATCAGACTTGAAACATGCTGAGTATAATCCCAGAAAGGATTTAAAGCCAGGGGATAAGGAATTTGTGAAAATCAAGAATAGCATCACAGAATTTGGATATTGTGATCCCATCATTCTAAATAGTGACCTAACCATTGTTGGCGGCCACCAGAGAGCAAAGGTACTCAAGGAGTTAGGCTATACTGAAGTTGACTGCGTTATTATCGATATTGACAAGACAAAAGAAAAGGCACTAAACATTGCTCTCAACAAGATTTCCGGTGAATGGGACTTTGAATCATTAGCAAAGTTGCTGGATGACTTGAAAACAGAGGATTATGATATCGAGCTGAGTGGCTTTGATATGAAGGAAGCAGAAAAGCTATGGGATGAATACATGCCAAAAGATGAGCAGGATGAAGAAGATATTCCTGAAGTACCCGAAAAGCCAGTTATTCAATCAGGAGATATTATATTGCTTGGCAAGCACAGGTTGATATGCGGCGATGCAACTAACGCAGAGGATCTAGAGAAATTGATGGATGGGAAGAAAGCAAAACTTACTGTGCTTGATCCTCCATATGGAATTTCATATGTGGGTAAGACGGATGACGCTTTGACAATCCAAAATGATAACCTGAGTGATGAAGAATTCTATAATTTCCTTCTTGAAGCTTTCAAGAGAATTTATGAAATATCCGCTGATGGAGCAAGTAGTTATATTTTTCATGCCGATGCTAAAGGACTGCTGTTCAGGAAAGCATTTGTTGATTCAGGTTTCAAACATTCACAATGTTGTATTTGGGTAAAGAATACCTTTGTCATGGGAAGGCAACCGTACCAGTGGCAGCATGAACCAGCATTATTCGGTTGGAAACCTACCGGAGCACATTATTGGAATGGAGATAGAAAGCAGACTACAATATGGAATTTCGATAGACCAAGGGTCAACGATGTTCATCCTACAATGAAACCCATTCCGCTTATTGAATATATCATCAAGAACTCCAGCAAATATGGAGATATTGTTGTGGACACATTTCTCGGCAGTGGGACAACTTTACTAGCAGCAGATAGTACAGATAGAATTTGCTATGGATCAGAGCTTGATCCTAAATACTGTCAGGTAATCATTGAACGCTGGATTAACTATAAGGATGGAATCAATGGCGATGATGTAATAATTGAAAGAGAAGGACAGAAATATATATACTCGGATTTAAAGGTTGAGCAGGTGGCGGTTTAGTTGTCCGGAATCTGCTTATTTATTATAAGGTGAATTTTGTTTGGGGCCATCTCAAAGTTTCTGAGACGGCCCAAGACTAGTCTAGCTGTCCCTATAGAAGGATTATTAATATTAAAATCAGTGCAATCAATGCAATAAGTGCAAGACCAGTTACTATAATAATATCATTATCTTTATGATGGTTATCGCCCATATTAATCACCACCTTTTTATTTCTCTACAAGGTAGAAGGCTTGTTCTTTAATAAAATATGCATTTAATACTAAAAATGTTCAAGCAGTCTTAAAGGTATGTTCTCTAATAGCCTAGCAACAATTCTAGAGCAGATTTGTAATTAATCCTTCATTTAACTTGATTTAATGTGCATTCAGAGTGATTAATGGTGTGCGTTCAAATCAAGAAATGGAGGGTATTATTATGGAAAGAAAAGAAATCGTCAAAGCATTAGGGGAACATTTTGGAGTAGAGCCAAAGTACATGGGAGCACCAAGTTTTGCTTATCAGATTGAAACAGCGGTAGACACTTACAATATTGACCGCGCAGGGAAGATTACAACTTCAGAAGGCAAAGAAGTAGAACTTGAAAGCTTAATAAATGGAAGGGTTGAAGTGGAGACAACTGATCCTACAGAAACAGAAACCACATCCTTTGAAGTAGCAGTTCCAATGGAAGGTCATACCGGCATTACCCTAAGAAATCTGGTCAATATGGTTTTCAGCAAACAGGCTTTAATCAAGAAATCATTAGCCATTACAGCAAATACTATTGAAGATGATTTTAGCATAGGGATTAATCAAGCCAAAATGGAAACCTTAGAGGATTTTAAAACAGCCATAGAGGATATTGGTGTGAGTAGTTGTCCTGGCATAGGATTCGATTTTAATGATAATACCATTACCTTTTTTTTAGAAGGCGATGTGAATGCTGAAAAGGTAAATGCTTATATCCAACTTGTAGCACTGTTGAATCAGAGTGCCAAGGCTCTAAAACATGCTTCAGCTAAATCCAAGGAAACTGATAATGATAAGTTTACCTTCAGAGTATGGCTGGTGAAGCTCGGCATGATTGGCGATGATTATAAAATGACAAGGAAGATTCTGCTTGAGAGGTTGAAGGGCAATTCAGCCTTTAGGAGTGGAAGCAAACCTGAAAAGGTTGTTGTTGAGTAGGATATATAGACTATGTATCGCTTCACGTTGGCGCGTGTGGCGATATCTTTTATTGGTGGGGTAGTTGCTTCGAGTTGATTATAGTTTTGGCGTACAGGCGAAGGTGCAGGATATATATTTCTTTACATTTTGTTTGGACTATTATAAATTGTAACGCGAGGTGCACAGAATGAAAACTGCAGTAATATACAAGTCGAAATCAGGTTTTACAAAGAAATATGCTGAATGGATTGCACAGGCGTTATCAGCTGAAATTTATGAAGGATCACGGGTTAACACAGAATTGTTAACAGAATATGATATGGTCATTTATGGTGGAGGATTATATGCTGTTGGTATAAACGGAGTTAAATTGATTACCCAAAACCTCGATAAACTTAAAGGTAAAAAGGTTGTTGTTTTTGCGACAGGCGCATCCCCTTCAAGAGAAGAGGTAATATGTGATGTGAGAAATAAGAACTTTACTGCGGAGCAGCAGAAACAAATAAGGTTCTTTTATTTGCGTGGCGGATTTGATTACAGTAAGCTGAAGCCCTTAGATAAAGTGCTCATGACATTGCTAAAATGGAAAATCAAAATTAAAAGGAAAACGGAATTACTACCTGACGAAGTTGGAATGCTTGCTGCATATGACAAGCCAGTAGATTTTACAAGAAGAAAGAATGTTGATGAATTAGTCTCGTATGTTAACTTGATAAAATTTAATACTTCGCTTAAATATTAGATCAGGATTAAGATATTTGAGCTAAATTAAGGCTCTTCTTATTTTGAGGGAGGTGAGGTGAATATGGGGGGTAATGTCGTGTCGAAATATCATACCAATGTAGAACCACGGCTGGATGAGGTTGAAAAATGGGTTGATGAAGGATGTACAAAAGTTGAAATTGCAGAATTGCTTGACATCAGTACATGGGCTTTGGATGATTATTCAAAAAAGCATCCGAAATTAACTAAAATATTAAAGAAAGATAATAAGTGGAATACACATATTATGCCAAATTTGAATGACATTAAGGAATGGCTGGTGCAAGGAGACACTGTCAGAGAGGTTTGTAAGAAACTTTTGATTTCACCAGAGACTTGGTACAAATATTGTAGAGAACATGAAATACTAATGGAACTTGTAAATATGGGCAGGAGCGTGTTATGTAACGAGGTGGAAAAATCTTTATTGAAGCTCTGCACTGGCTATGAATACGAAGAACTCAAAACCATTGTGGAAGAGGACAAAAATGGCAAGAAGCGAACCAAGCTTGAAAAGATTAAACGCCACCAACCACCCTCGGCCCAAGCAATATCATTCTTCCTGCGCAACCGTATGCCGGAGGAATGGTCTGATAAGAAGGAACTAATATTGGATACTCGCCAAAATGAAGAAGCAAGGAAACAGTTGTTTCTAGAAATGGTGAATGGGGAAGTAGTTGATATTACTGAGTGCCAAGATGAGGAGCCAAGATCAGAATCAGATGAAGAGTAGTATTTGCCATAATCTTATGTCGTCAGTAATCTGGGAGATAAATGCCCTATATGAGCCTAAAACTACCCGAAATAAGCCTGTGATCACCATAATTAGAATCCATAATTAGTCTTATGTATTGAGTTGCTATCAGGGCGATACAGAGGTAACATGGACACACCTAGAAAGAAAGGGTGTGTTTATATGCTTGATTTAGGCGCTTTTGAGGAGTATCTCACAAACAAGGAACTGAGCATGAATACCATTAGTTGCTATATTCGGGATAGCAAGGTTTTTATGGAATGGTTCGGAAGCAGGACGGATTGTGGAATGGATAAACTGATTCAACTCGATGCCATTGGATACAAGAAGCATCTGCTCAATACCAATAAATCGGTGGTGACAGCCAATAGGAAGGTAGCAAGCGTCAATGCCTTATGCAAATGGCTCTATGATAGCGGATCAACTGCTGATGAGATCAATATAAAGGCAGTAAAGAGTCGGGAGGCTCGGCAATATAAAGGCTTAGACGAAAGGGATCTTAGGAAACTTCGAGCAGAGATACACCGAAACCGCAATCCACTTCATATTTGCATCATTGAATTATTGCTAGGCACTGGGCTTAGAGTGAGCGAACTTTGTGCATTGAAGCTTCAAGACATAGAATTATCTGAGCGTAAAGGCACAATCAAGGTGATTGGCAAAGGAAACATATTCAGAACACTGCCACTCAATAAGGATGTTCGCAAAGCAATCCAAGATTACGCTGATGTTAGACCTGAAGATGATAGTGACTTCCTATTAATAGGACAGCGTGGAGCCTTCAAGAGGAACGCAATCAACTTAATCCTTGAAAAGTATGGACAAAGAGTAGCAGTTGATGTGACTCCACACCGGCTTAGGCATTCGCTGGGATATAGGCTGGTCAAGGAGGGAACAGCCATAACGACCATTCAGGAGATACTCGGCCACGATAGCATAATGACAACGAATTTATATACGGTTACAACTGAACAGGATAAGGTAGAGGCCCTTGAAGCCTTGGAGTGGTAAGAAAGCCGCTCTATTTTTATGCACCTTTCCCAATGGGAGGGGTGCTTCTATTTGTTGAAATAGCCCCAGCAGTAGATGACGTGTAAATTTTTGTGATATATTTTGGCATATACTTAAAGGTATGCAACAGATAGAATTTAGCATATATTTTTACAAAATACCAAAAATATGTGCTACAATACAGATGCAAAATATAGTTCGACAGGAGGATTCAAAATTGGGATTTTTAAAAGAGTTGGGTACTTTTGTTGGGGCAGTTGCTGGCGAAGTTATTGGGGGAGCAGTTGAGTTTGTTGGGGAAGTTACTGATAGCGATTTTATTAAAGATGTCGGAAAAGGAGTTTGTCAAGTTACTTCAAAGACAGGCGAGTTTATTGGTAGTGTAGCAAGTGGTACATACGATACAATCGGTGGAATTATTACTGGGGATAGTAATCAGCTTGATCAAGGCATGGGGGAAGTATTTGATTCTGTTGGTAATACGATATCAGGTATCGGTAATGGCATTGCAAATGTAGCTGAGAAAGGATTCGACACTGTTGGGGCTATAATAGATGGTGATACTGATAAAGCTCTTGTAATTGGGAAAGATATTGCAAAAGTTGCGGTAATAGGAGTATTGTCTTTCGGTATTATTGATATTGTTGATGGCTTTGATAGTGCAGATGGTGTTGATGTTACAACAGTTGAAAACCCTGACATGCATCATGTTACTCCACATTTTAGAACTCTTGCCGATGGTAGCGAAATATTTGTTGATGGTGATGGGGATACTAGTGTAGATACAAATGTTGGTTGGATGCAGCATAACCCTGCCATAAAACAAGGCTAGTTTCTAGTGAATATTAACATAGATACTATATATCTGACATTCCGCCCTTTAGTTAAACTTGGTTTAAGCTGGTTTGCAGTTGTTAGTAGAAATTAGGTAAGAACATGAAAACTGCGCTACGAATTCATATTGTATGAAAGCGTCTTCCAACTTGGAGGGCGCTTATTTCTATGAAAGGAGGTTTCCGTGCAAGCATCCGAACAAACACAAGACCATACCCGCCAAAACCTCCTACTCAAGCAATATCTGAATAAATACTTCTCCCCGAACAAGATAGAAGAACTTGTCGGGGAGTTTTCATTTTCAGAGCTACGCAAGCTACTTGGCGAGATGGATTTAGAATTCTTTAGCTTATGCTACTTTCCCAAATACTTTGACCGTAAGTTTGGAGAGTTTCACAAAGAGCTATTCGAGGAACTGAAATATATGCTGGACAATAAAGGGTTGATTGAAGCTTTTGGATTGCCAAGGGAACATGGCAAAAGCACAATCAACTCTTTTCTATTTCCGCTGTATTCGACGCTTTATAATAAATCCCAGTTTACTTTGATAATATCGGCAACAGAGCAGATCGCTCTCCCATTCCTTGATATGATTAAGGATGAATTAGAAAACAATGAGTTGCTTATGGAAGACTTCGGCATTCAAAAAGGAAACCGATGGAACAATAATGAAATATGGATAAGGGGTAAGGGTGGGATCGATGCTTGCATCATGATTCGTGGAATTGATGGAAGTTTGCGCGGAACTCACTTTAAGCAACATCGACCTCAACTTGTTCTATTGGATGACTTACTAAAAGATGATACAGCCAGAAGCGAAACTAAACGCGAACAAGTCAGAAATACTTTTACAGATGTCGTCATCCCGATAGGCACAAAGGATACCAATATTCTAGTTGTCGGTACTTGTTTACATGAAGAGGATCTAATGACTGATCTGCTGAAAGG
>Ga0209639_1001501_pt1 | contig 22710 bp, 17 predicted proteins | sample EPASupsiteHSE605_FD_187268 | JGI IMG/M metagenome (GOLD analysis project Ga0209639, IMG submission 187268) | Bioremediated contaminated groundwater from EPA Superfund site, New Mexico - Sample HSE6-05 (SPAdes) (version 2) | ecosystem: Environmental > Aquatic > Deep subsurface > Groundwater >...
TGGCCGTGTGCCTGGTCATCAGCACAATCATCGCAGCCGTCCTGAGCAAACGGCTGGTGAGTCCGATGGAGGAAATCATTAAAGCCTCGCGCAGGTCGGCGGGCGGCGATTTTTCAGTCAGGGTGAGTCCGTCGCATACCTTCGGGGAGGTCAGGGCGATGGTGGAATCCTTTAACTACATGAACCGCGAGCTTTCCGGGATCGAAATGTTCCGCAAAAACTTCATCAGCAATTTTTCCCACGAGTTCATCACGCCCATTGTTTCCATCCGCGGTTTTGCAAGCCAGCTGACGAGGGACGACCTGACGAACCAGCAGCGCAAGGAATACGCGGGGCTGATCGTACGCGAGTCGGACCGTCTGACGAGCATGTCGTCAAACATCCTGACCTTGACACGGTTTGAAAACCAGTCGATTCTCGGAGACAAAACCGAGTTTTCGCTGGATGAACAGCTGAGGGACTGCATTCTCTTGCTGCAGCGCGAATGGGAGAAAAAAGAAATCGAGCTGGATATCCAGCTCGATTCAATACGCTATTGCGGGAACAGGGAAATTCTGGCTCACGTCTGGAGCAACCTGCTTTCAAACGCGGTCAAGTTCACCGGAAAAAACGGGTCCATCACAATAAGCTGCAGGAAAGCGGGCGACGCTGTCAGGGTAACGGTTTCGGATACGGGGATCGGCATGGATGCGGAGACGCAAAAGCACATCTTTGAAAAGTTCTATCAGGGCGATACCGCCCGCGCCGCGGCGGGAAACGGGCTGGGGCTTCCGATCGCAAAGCGCATCGTGGACCTGTGCGGCGGCACGATTTCGGTTAAAAGCGAACTCGGATACGGAACCGAAATGACCGTTACCCTGCCATGCTAGGCGATCCAGCAGGCAGATCCTACCGGTTCCGGATTCAATGCTTGGGGACCCGCAATCAACGGGATGCGCAAGGCCGTTCAATCTGCTTTAGAGCGATGAATACGAACGCACACCCCCCCTTCCCTGTTCACAGAGGGCAAGTCCCATTCCCTTCTTCACAGCTGTTACTAAAAGCGTCTATGCATGCGGCAGGAATTGCTGCGCCGTTGATTTCATGGCGCGCTTGCACAAAAGGACACCCGGGCCTAAAGAACCCCGCCCTCGGCGAGTTTAACCTGTCCGGCGCCCGGCTGACCCGGCTCGTCGTCAAGCCGCTGGTCAAGTATCAGAACGGCGCCCTGGACCGGTTCTGTTACGCCGCGGACACGCCCCGGTGGATCGTCGCCTACGATATGAAAACGTACTTCGAAGACCCGGCGAACGGAAAAACCTGCTGCTCCTGCCGCCTTCGCGGCTAGTGAAGCGTCGGCTTTCTTCAATCGCGATCGGGGTGGTCAGATTGATCTCCATGGGAATGTTATCGCCGGGCATGTCCATCTAAACGCCGTGCCGGCAACATCCGTCATGCGGAAGCAGAACTACGGACGGTACTTGGTTTGCCTGTACCTGAGCCCGTAGGCCCCCGAATATTATTCGCATTTCTCTACTATTTCTTAATAAACTAACAAGCTTAACTTAAAGTAAGCGCTGCCCCATTTCGGTAGAATGATACTGTCCTTTAGACAGGGCTTGAGGAGGTTGGTTCTTGACATATTTGCTTGACGCGTCAGCTTATATACCTTTGGGATTTGTTGCAAGTACGCTTTTTTTGATTATATATGAGAAAAGGCTTAGAGCGAAGGCCGAACAGGTTTTCTGGCTTCATAGAATAGTCTTTTTACTTTTAGGGTTGTATTTAACAGTGGTTTTTTCACTAACGGTGTCTCCGGTCTACGGTTTTTCTTTAGCTAACACCGGAAACAGCGTCAATTTAACGCCATTGCATGCATTGCATGAAATGAACATAAATCCCATGAATTTTTGGGGAAACATACTGCTGTTTATTCCATTTGGGATATTATCGGTTCTTCTTTCATACAGATGCCGGAAATTCTATGTGACGCTATTAATGGGCATTGCCCTATCCATATTAATCGAAGTATTGCAGCTTTTCGGAACGAGAGGCACCGATATTGACGATGTTATTCTGAACGCCGCCGGAACGCTATGTGGATACTATTTAGGTAAACTGCTCCTTTGGGTTGCGCCTTCTCTTCATAAAAAAGTTGGCGTTAAATTAATGAATGACGGCGAATGCTGCGGAACGGGCAATGACGCAGTTAGTATCGCAATTCTTGCGGCGATTATCCTGATCTCTGTTTTTGTTTCCGGGTTCATAATAAAATGGCTCAGCTGCATATAACCTTTAATATTGGAAATGTAAGCTGCGCCAACGGCCGGACGTTGGCGCAGATTATCTATGATTCACATCAGGAACGCATATTTATAGGATATCAGTTTCAACGGCATCGTTGTCCGTGTTGCATGACCCTCAGCGCTTATCATCATGCAGAAAAGAGGGGCTGGAAAGAGCCCCTCCTCAACAGTTTGTCTTCTAGTATTCCGATCGTTTACAGCGCTTTTTCAATCCAAGTTTTTCACTGCCGCCTCTGCAGCCAGTTTCCCTGACGTATAAGCCCAGCCCTGAGCCACGCCTCCGTAAGTGACGTAAGCGTTTTTCTCAGTAAAGAGCACGCCGCTGCAGTCAAGGCCGGTCGCGTACAGTCCCTTAATCGGCGTCGCGCCGTCCTTGCCGAGCACGCGCAGCTCCGTATCGACATCCAGCCCGCCGCAGGTGGCATAGCAGTACGAGCGCATGACGATGGCGTAATAAGGGCCTTCACCGATCTTCTCAAGGTATTGCGCGTCCTTGCCAAACTCCCCGTCGACTCCGGCTTCGCAGTAACCGTTATAATCGGTGATTGTCTTCTTCAGCACGTCCGCATCCATGCCAAGCTGTTCTGCGATATCCTCTATTGTGTCCCCTTTCACCGCAAATCCAGCTTCAACGGCTGCATCAAGCACCTCGACCGCATTTGAAATAGGCGTGCCATTGGGAATGGCCCCGCAGGCTCCCAGGTTGATTGAAGCGGGGCCGGTCACCGGGAATTCAAACCCGCTGTTCACAATGCTCTGTACCTGGTCGTTTGAATAGATGCTGTAATAGGTTGGGCCCGCCTTCCAGGGATCGAGCATTGCCACGCCTGCTTCGCTGGTGAAACGCTTGCCTTCCTTATTGACGGCCAGGGAGTTTGCCGCTATGCCCATATACATGGGCAGATCTCCTTCGGTCCAGACCAGATTCTTGTTTGTAGAGGACTGATAATCCTCTGTGACGTGGTATTCGAACTGGTTTAAGAATCCGGCGGAACCAGACATATGTACGATCGGCGAAATGCCGATGTTATAAGTGTTTGCGCCTATGTCGATCGCCGATTGAATCATTTCCCCCGTGCACTGCGTCATACCAACCTGACTCCAACTGCCCTTAAGGGGGAAGTACTCATCGCTCAGATACTGCTCTTCCATAGAAGCGTTTCCAGCAAAGCCGCCGGTGGCGAGTATGACCGCGTCAGCGTATATCTCATACTCTGTTCCGTCGTCGTTTCTGGCTTTAACGCCGATCACTGCGTTCTTGTCGGCGTCGTATATCAGCTCATAAGCGTTCGTTTCGAGCATGTATTTTCCGCCCATCTTGGTATAGCTGTCGATGCAGCCGTCGTAAAACGCCAGATTGGCAAGCCGGCGCAACGTTAAGCCTTTGTCATTCGGGCTGTACTGGAATTTTACAACCATGTTGTCGCCTTCGGCTAGCCCGCCCGCGGGATCTGCCAGCTGCAGCCCATGCTCATAAACCATCCAGTCAAGCGTATCGCCGGAGTTGTCCAGAAGCAGGTCAACCAGCTCCGCCTTCGCGTCGCCGCATGTATAATTCAGCCAGTCCTCGCGCAGGGCTTCGGCGTCAACATAATCTTTTCCGCTATTATGCTCTTCTTCAAATTTGGTCGGATTCACCGCAAAGAAGTCCGCAGTTAATGAGGAAGTGCCGCCATATCTGCCCGCTTTATCAATAGCGAGCACGTCTACGCTGTCCGGGTCCTCTTCGTACATGCATTCCGCCGCGCGCACGGCTGCCATGGTTCCCGCGCCGCCCATACCAACGACGAGCACCTTGGTATTTATGGTTTTTGTTTCCGTTGACTTTTCGGGTACGGTCTGAAACGCCGAAACAGCGTTTTCGTCGGAGCCGCCGGCAATCAGCGCGGCTTTTAGCGCCTCGGTCACCGCTCCTTTTATGCCGTTACTTGATGCCGTTGCCCCGGTTATTGAGTCAACCGCCACGGACTGATTCTCGATGATGCGGGGTACCAGCAAGTCCACCGCGCTGCTGAATACGCCGACGGTATCCGCGCTGTCTTCTGCAATATCAATGGACAGAATCTCGGTTTCACTGACAGTGACCGTAGCGTCGATCGTCCACGCGGTTCTGAAGCCTTTCGCGCTGCCGGTATATGTTCCGGGTTTCATTTTCACCGCAGCTTCTTCATCGGTTCCCATAAGCTTCGCATAAGCGCTTCTTGCGGCCGAGATCACAGCTTCGGAAGAGAAAGTCGCTCCGGATACGCCGTCCACCTCGACGGTGTTCGCTTCGACCATTTTGCCGGGGAGTTGCTCGATTGCACGGCTGCCTACGCCTTCGGTCTCATCCGGGCCTTCGGCAGTCACATCCGTTATTTTGCCATTTTCAACCGTCACCGTAACGGTAACGGTACCGCCGAATCCCTGAGCGGTCGCTGTGACGCTTTGCGCGCCCTGCGCGGTTTCCTGGGTCGGAACCGCCGTTGCTTCCTGCTGATCGTTCGCAGGCGCCGAGCACGAGCAGAGCAATGCAACTGCAAGCAACATGCTCATCGCGATCCACAGGCAGCGCGATTTCTTATTCATGATATACCCCTCCATATTTTTCTTGGCATATTCTCACGGGCCTTATGCCGTTTAAATTATAACAAGAGGGCGTTTGACAATGAATGAACGAAAAGTTTAAGCGTCCCAACCTTTCATTAACGCGTTCTTGAGGCGCTTTATTGTGCAAAAATATGTAAAATGTTATTATGTACTGAGATCGTCGAGCAGTAAGCGGGGGAAAAAGATGGATAACCGTCAGCTATTGTATTTTAAAACTGTATGCGAAGAAGGCGGATTCACAAAAGCTTCCGAGAAACTCTATATTTCACCTCAGGGAATCAGTAAGGCCATACATAAACTTGAAGACGAGCTGGGCGTTCCCCTTTTTGAAACCACGCCAATCGGAGTGATGCTGACCGAATACGGAGTCGCGCTGAAATCCCATGTCGCTCCGTACCTGACGCAGCATAATTACATTATGGACCATATGAGCTCCATGCGGAATCGCCTGAATTATCAGCTGTACATCGGCGTCCAAAGCGGCTTCTGCGATTTGCTGCCAAAAGGTTTTTTCTCCGATTTCATTACTGGCAACCCCGACATACATACCAGTATTAAGAGCTTCGATGATGACGCGATGGCTCAGAATATGAACGACTCTTCAATAAAAATCTGGTTCTGCAGCGGCACGTATGATAAAGACCTCTTTGATGTCCTGTTTGAAAGAAGGCAGGAACTGTTTTTAATCGCCGGGGAGACCCATCCGCTGGCAAAGAAGAAATCCGTACGTATGTCCGACCTTATCGGTATCCCGCTTATCAATATCGCTTCGGATCTTGGTCATCAGTCCAAGCTGAAGCTCAATATGTCCAAAGTGGGCGTGGCTCCGCAGTATCTGCTTAATCCCGCCGACCGGACGCTCACAATGGAACTTGTGGCCCGCGGAATCGCGGTGAGTTTCCACGGCGGGAGCTTTTATAAGAATTTCCCAGGGATTGTGCGTATTGAAATTGAGGATCTAAACGTAGAATTTTCCGAAGGAATTATCATCCGAAAAGACACCTACAAAACGGACGCCATTAAGCGTTTTGTGGAATACGTAGAAAGATTGCTCGAAAAGGAAAATGATACGGGCGTTAAGGCGTCGCGCTAAAAGGCCGGAAATAACTGGGCTCTTATACAATTAATAACGGGGGAATTACCCCTCCCGAGCGCGAATACAGGTTTTTTATGTTCGGCGCTCGGTTTTTCCCTTATGCCAAATCTCTGAAAAGGATGTTCGTCATGTCAGGACTCCAATATGGAAAAGGCCCTGCGCGGATACATCCCTCATGGACATTGCCCTAAGCAAGGTCTATACTCGTTTTACGCGCGGATGTTTCGCGTCATACAGCGGAGAGGCGTACAGGCATGGGAAAATTCCATCACTACAACAGCTACAGGTTGGCAGGATTCTGCACGGACGGAAACATCTACGACGATAATTACAAGCGTCTCGGCACCTATTCGGACGGACGCGTGTACGACGATCATTACACGCGCATGGGCACTTATGAAAAAGGCCGCGTGTATGACAATAACTATGCGTTGGTGGGTACCTATGAAAATGGTATCTGCTACGACAGGAACTACAGCCGCGTTTGCACCTACGAGGACGACGATGCGGAGGCCGCCGCCTATCTCCTGCTGAAGCTCAAAGACCCCAGCGACTGCGCAGCCGCCTGCACGGGCGGCAGCGTATCCAGCGCGGGAATCGGAGTCTACCCGGGCAGCAATGTTTCCGGCGCAGAAACCGGGTCAGGCGCGGACGTAGCGATCATACTGCTCGGCGGTTTTCTTCTGCTTACAGCGCCGCTCTCCCTTCTCGCGATCTGGTGGGCAATCATTAAAGCCACCGGGCCCGCGGAGATGCCGTTTTTGATCATATTCCTGATATCCATACTGCTCGGGATATGCTTGGGCATGGCGGTTCTCAAGGCGGGAAGCTGGTTTGAGCTGTATGTATGCACCGTTATCGTCGCCGGCCTTATCTGCATTGTCACAAGCTTTTTCACAAATAACGGCTACTCGGTATTCGTAATAATACCGGCAGCGCTCTTTGTTGTGGCGCTCGCTTCGGTAGTGCCTACAGTTCTGGTTTTTTATTCGGTGAACCTGATCCGCATTGGCATTATAAAGGGAAAGCAACGCCAGGCAAAAAAGGCGGCGCAATCGGAAGTTCTTCACTGAACCCGCATCACGGCATACCCATCAAGAGCAATTCAACCTGCGCATAGAATGAAAATCCGCTAAAGTCTTTTTGATATTAAGCGGCAAGAGAAGGACAAAAAGATCACCGTCTCGAAGGGTCATTCATGCTTACGTTAGCCTAATGATCGCGGGAGGCGTTCCGCTGGCGGTTCTGTCTCACCAGCTTGGGCACGCCCGGACCTGTGCCACAACAAGCATATATGCACGCAAAATCGCATCGGCGGAGGAAAAATTAACCCAGACCTTTACCGATATCATCGAGCTAAAGTTCAGAAGAGACCACCAGCAGAAATAGTAGAAATCCGGCAAGAAAGAGCTTATTATGAGCTCTTTCTTATTTGCGTTATGCTACGTTTTGCGCTGTGGATTTTGCTTTAGTTGTGTGGGAATTAATACCAGACAAATACCAAATTCGATAATTGCATTCATCCAGCGGGGATATTACTTTAGAATACAGAAATATGAAAACCTGCAGGCCATTCAGGCCGGCAGGTGCATTTCAATAATGAACAGCTTCAAACTTTCCGCCTTATTATCAATTCCTTATCTGAGAGATATTATCTTCTGTCAGGTCCATATACTGAATTTGAAATTCCGCAGCATTTCCAATATAGATGCTGACCCATTTGTCGTATTCGGCTGCATCTACCGGGTGCGTGTCGTCATATTGCCCGTCCTCCATGATATAGTAAACAAACCCTGTCCCGCTTTGATCTACCTCACTTGGAAATGGATCGCCCTTCTCGTCTGTTCCCGCGTAGTTTTTATCCCACGCGTCCACCATGCCGACTAATTCATAGCTGTCCGTTTCTGGCGCATATTGATATAAGCTGTAAGGCCAAAAATGATCGCCGGCACGTCCTTGATTATGGGACCATTCCGCTTTGATGATACCGTTATCATAAAACGTCAGCATAGGGAATTCGCTTAATTCCGTTTGCAATTTCTTTGTATCTTCATCATAAGAAAACACGTAGCCCACCTGGCCCGCCATATATGTATTGGTATACATGAGGAGAAGTTCTTCCTCCCCGTCGTTATCCACATCGTATAGGGCGAATTTGTTTTGAGCCATATCGCCTGACAGCTCAGCGGCGGCAGTACCGTCGGGAAGCACGTGTTCTTGGATCAAGTTTTCAAGTGCTTCAGAATAGGCGTTATACATATCATCAAGCTTATTGGCAGTTTCATCCGCTCCTGTCGCCGAGGTAGTTGGCGGTGAGTTTTCACTATTTGTATCCGTATTCGCTGCGCGATTGCTGCTGCAAGCGGCGATCGTCAAGCACATAACCATAGAAAACACAAGGACTGGGATTTTTTTCATGTTGCGGATTCTCCTTTTCGCGCAGACGATTATTTAAATCCAGTATAGCATATAAGACTGCTAACGCCAAAAACCCCGTATGGTCCAGCAGGTTTTTGCGGCAAGAAAAAGCCCTGTAACACTGGGCTTCCACTCATAACTATATAGCTCAAAAAACCGGTTGCCTGCCACATGGACTTTCATTGGCGCAGGTGATGAGAAGCTTTTAGTATACACGGACTATAAGCGCAAAGCCTCCCGATTAACCATGTCTGATTCACGCCTCGCCCAGCTTCTTTGATCTATACTAGTTAATATCTGGAGGCGTACTGTCTACGAACTCATGAGAAGAGAAAAGGCGTCGTACGAAAGCGATACCCGTCCTGAAAAGCTCAAATACAACAGGATGACATTTGCCGCAATAATCAAACTTGTAATCAGCCACCCCATCAGGTTGGTAACGGGTTTATTTGCAAAAGCGCCCATCAAATCCTTGCGCCGCGTGATAAGAAGCATGGGTATGATTGCCACCGGAAGCACGAAGCTGAGCGTGACCTGGCTCAAAACCAGAGCCTGCATGGGGTTTACCCCCAGTATGATGATGAGCATACCCGGCAGCATCGTGACAAGTCTCGTGACGTTGTCGCTAATATTGAGCCCTACAAACCCCTGTATAATCGTCTGCCCCGCCATCGTGCCCACAGCCGAGGAGGAAAGGCCGGAGGCCACGAGCGCCAGGCCGAACGCGCCGCCCGATGCCGCGCCCAACAGAGGCGAAAGCGAGCGATGGGCATCTTCAATCGTATCGACAACCAGCCCGTTACGGAAGAATACCGCAGCTGATACGATTACCATCGCCGCGTTGACAACAAACGCAATGTTCATCGCAATTGCAATATCCAGCTTTTCCATTTTAAGGTGCCGCTGCTTATCCTGTTCGGTGGCATCCTTATTCCTATACTGCACCAATTGCGAATGAAGGTAAATGACATGGGGCATGACCGTTGCGCCCAGCATGCCGACGGCAATCATAACGGCTCCGTCATCGGGCAGGGACGGCACGATCATATGCATGCCCGCGGCGGCCCAGTCCGGTTTCGCTAAAAAAAGCTCCAGCGTATAGGCGGCGCAGATCACCGCAACCAGTGTAGTGATAACGCCCTCAACGACCCTTTGGCCGTATCTGCCTAAGTAGACAATCAAAAACGTCAGCGCGGCGGTGAGCATGCTGGCATACGCCATCGGGACATGGAAAAGCAGGAAAAACCCAAGCGTGCCGCCAAGGAATTCCGCAAGATCGGTTGCTATTGCCGCCAGTTCCGCTACGACCCAGAAACACCAGTTGGTTCTTCTTGAAAACACTTCTCCGCACATTTGCGGCAGGTTGCGCCCCGTCGCAATGCCGAGTTTTGCGGACAGGGACTGTAAAAAGAGCGCCATCAGGTTGCTCCATAGAATCACCCAGACCAGGCTATAATTGAATTTCGACCCCCCGCTAATATTGGTGGCAAAATTGCCGGGGTCAATATAAGCAACGCTGACTATGAACGCCGGCCCTATAAACTTCAGCGCCGTTTTGATCTTATTTCCAAAACCTGCGCCCTTCGCTCCCGCTCTTGTAGAAATCAACCGGTTTTCGTGAGCGGCTGCGGACTGTACGCGGCCATCCTCCGCCAACAACAACACCTCTCACCCGCATGATATCTCGGAAAATTCACAAGTTCATGCCCGCGAAAAGTCTTTGCCGCGGTTATTACTTGCCTAGCCCCAGACTATGTTCCGCATGGTATGTGTGCTACTTGTACGACCGGCACGCGCAGCAGTATTTGATAAAGGCCCGTCATGCATGCCTCATTGTTTAAACGCAGTCAGCTTTCTTTTATCTCCGCTTGAAGCCGTTGGTTTTGCTGTCCCTGTGTGAATTCTCCTTTCAGAGTGCCCTTCTTTCCAGACCCCACATTTTAGTTTGTACTATTGACAATCCGAAATTAAACGATAAACTGTTCACGAAATCATTACTATCCGGGAGAGAGTTATGATCAATGTTGCCGTATGCGACGACGATACCGGATCCAGAGATCAGATAACCGGGTATTTAGAGCGATATCAGCGCGAACACAAAGTCTCTTTTGTGGTTTTCGTCTATCAAGACGGTGAGGAATTCCTAGCGAACTACCCCCAGGATCTGGATGTCCTTTTCCTGGACATAAAAATGAAATCCCTTTCAGGCCTGGATATCGCCCGGCATATTCGCAGTTTCGATGAAAACCTGTGCATCATTTTTATCTCAAATATGACGCAGTACGCTCTGGAGGGTTATCAGGTCCACGCCTTTAATTTTATCGTCAAGCCCTTCACGTTCCAGCGTTTCGAAAAGGAGCTCACGCTCTATCTTGCGAAAATCCCGGCAAAGCACGAGAGCTTAATGGTTAAAAATGAAAAGGGCTATTTCAGCATCTCTCCGAATGAAATCTATTACATTGAAACCCTGAACCACAAAATGCTGATCCACGGCAAAACCGGAAGTCATGTTTGCTATGTCAGCATCAGCGCTCTTGAAAAAAAGCTCGCCGGCAGCAGTTTTTTCAGATGCCACGTTTCATATCTCATCAATCTCTCGTATATTCGGGAAATCCGTTCGGATTCGCTGCTTATGGCGGACGAGAGCATCGTACCAGTCAGCCGTCACCGGAAAAAGGAGCTGCTTTCCGCAGTCGCCAAACACATTAGGGAGATACTTTAAGCCATGGTCAACCAGTGGATGCAGGTGATTAAAGCCTGCGCGGAAGTGTGCTTTTTTCTGTTCTTCGCCCATAAACAGCACATGGTTAAAAGTAAGAAGCACTGTCTTTACATGATCCCGCTCCTGATTAGCGTATATGTATTGTTACAGCTCAACACCCTGCCGCAGATTTGGGATATCCTCATCATCAAGGTCGGCATGTGTGGTGCTTTTCTTCGATATCTATACGGTCTGCGCAGCAAAAGAGCTCTTTTTCTGGCTTTGGTGTTTTATCTGACCATGGGTATCGGAAAATCCATTATATCCAAACCCATTCTGATCGAATTCAATCTGAACCTTTGGACCATGATTGCCTCCTCCGACCTGCGGGCTATTCTGGAAACGGGGCTTATCCTGTTTTCGGAAGCCGTTCTTCTCATCATCGCAAGATTTTGTGTCCAGCGGGAAAAAGAAAGCGACATTTCCGTAATGCAGCTAGCCTTGAGTATAGTCGCATGCATCCGGAGGCTGACACCGCATAAGGCCAGGCATACGTTTTTCACGATGCTTTCTGAAAAATGCACCGACCGAAAAGGCTTGGCGTTGGTTGGTGGACATACTGATCCGAGCTTCACGGACCGTGTATATGACCATCCGGATATCGCCCGTTTACGCGAGGTAATTAACTGTATTTGAGCAGGTAATTTTTGATCTATTGTGCCCAAATTGTGCCCACTAAGCCCGAAAACCAACACAAGCAAAAGCCCCGCAAACCTAGAGTTTACGGGGCTTTTTTATGGAGCTACTGGGGAGACTCGAACTCCCGACCTATTGATTACGAATCTTACTTCCTATATTTCGCTAGAGCAAATACATGCTAATAAAGCCCTATTTATCTAGGTTTTCGGCTTAGGGTGTTCGGCTTGCTCTTGCGCAATTTGGTGCTTATTTGCGAGAGTAAACACCAAATAAACACCAAGAATGAGCATAAAACCTTATGTTTTCAATAACCAGGGCACGCACTCCTCCGGCCGCTTGTCAAAACGAATCCCTTTGAAGATGGGTTGCCGCATAAAACGATCCGGCATGATGAAATCATCGTCAATCAGGTTCTTGATCTTGATCCATTCCTTTGTTCTCTTGCCGAAATAGTACCTGCTGTCCCTCCTCTTCGCCACGATGCCTTCCAGCCCCTTCTTCTCTACCAGGTCGTAGAAACGGATCCCCTCCGTCTCAATGTATCTGGACACGGCGATCCGGGCGTCCTCCTCGACAACCGTCTGCAGCAGGGACTTCCGTTCCATCAGAGGCAGGTCCGTGGTCAGACTTCCCTTGCGGTATAAAATGTCGAATGCCACAAAGCAGGCTGGATATTGCTTTGCGGCAAGCTCTATCTTGAATTTGTTGCTCATAAGCGACCTTCGCTGGACCTCCGAGAAGTCGGCCTGCCCGTCCTTATAGACCAGCAGCTCGCCATCCAGGATGCACTTCTCTTTGACCCGCTTATATATGTCGGCCAGCTCCGGAACCTTGGGGTTCATGCGCATGTTCCGCTTGTTCCGGAGGTCTACCCCTTTTTTATCGATATAGGCTAAGCACCGTTCCCCGTCCTGCTTAAGCTCGAAAATATGATCGGGGCTGTCGAACGGTTCACCCATAACGCCGATCAGCATAGGATCCGCGCCGCGGGATTCGAAGATATCGCTCATGCCTCTTTGCGCTTCGGCGCCTTTTTAGTCTTGGGCTTATTCTGCTCAATACTGGCTTTCAGCGCTTCCATGAGGTCGATGACCTGGCCGGCCTCTTCCGGCTTGGCGGCCACGACTTCCTTGCCGGCTATTTTGCTTTCGATCAGATCCTTGAGCTTTTCCTGGTACTCGTCTTTATACATTGCCGGATCGAAAGGTGTAACCATAGAGCCGATCAGCTTTTTCGCCATGTCCATTTCCTGTTCGAAGACCGCGGGCGCCGTATAGGACTTCTGCAGTTCTTTGATGTCGTCGGCATAGAACATCGTGGAGATCAGCACCCCGTTCTCCCTCGGGATGATCGCCATGAGTGTATCCCGGGTGCCCAGCACCGTCTTCCCTATCGCGATCTTCTGTTCGGCCATCAGCGAGGCGCGCAAAAGCTCAAACGCTTTTTCTCCGCCGGGCTCCGGGACGGCCTGATAAGTCTTATCGTAATAGACCGGCGATATCTGGTTAAGCTGGGCGAAGTGCAAGATCTGAATGGACTTCTCCTTCTCGGTTTTGATCCTCTCGATTTCCTCGTCGGTCACGATAACGTAATGGTCCTTGTCGTATTCGTAGCCCTTCACGATATCCTCGGATGTGATCTCTTTGCCGCAATGGGCGCAGACCTTTTTATACTTGATACGTCCCTGGTCTTCTCCGTGGAGCTGGTTGAAATGGATATCGTTATCCTGCGTCGCCGTATAGAGTCCTACCGGGATTGCGACAAGCCCGAATGAAATAACTAATTTGTGCGCTGCTGCCATATGTTTACACCTCCGGCAGTAGTTTGCCCTATTTCGGTGTTGCAAACGCATGCCTTACTTGATATTCTGCTCCTGATGGAGGTAGCTGAAATGGGAGGATATAAGGGGCGGATTGACACGCTTGAGCGATGGGCCGATGCCGTTGAATACTTCCGTAATAACGAGTACAGCCTCTTTCAGTTTGGAAACGACGTTGACACCCCGGAGGGTTTTCACGCTATTTACTGGCGGCCTGAAGGGCCGGATATCGAGATCATCACATACAATCAAGATGTTTGTGATGCAATTTTTGAGTTTGAGAGATCAAGGTCGAAATCTACTGAGAAGAAATATAAGCGGCGTCAGTGAAAATAAAGCCCGCCGGCCAGGCGGTGGGGGTTTACGGGCGGAAACACGTCAAAAATGATCTTACAGAAACGAGGAAAAGTCATGAAAGAACTGATTGCCTGCTGCGGGCTGGACTGCGAAAAATGTGACGCGCGCATTGCTACCATTCATAACGACAGCGCTTTGCGGGAAAAGACGGCGCGGCTTTGGAGTGAAATGAACCATGTACCCATTACAGCGGAAATGATCAACTGTATGGGCTGCCGCGCGGACGGTGTAAAAACTCCTTATTGTGATAGCATGTGTGAAATACGAAAGTGTGTTCTGAAAAAGGGGTTTGGCAACTGCGGCGACTGTACCGATCTGGAAAGCTGCGAAACGGCTGGTGCGATTCTTGAAAATAGCCCGGATGCTTTGAATAATCTCAAGAGCAAGAAATAAAAAGGAAAGCGAAAATCGAGGTGATGTATGATAAAGCGATGCATTGGCCTGACCGGAATCGTTCACTGATAAGCATACATAATTTGGAGGTCGGTGACTCGCGGAAAAACAATCTGACCGCCCGGGGAGCTTGACGTTTACGGGCCGAGAGAACATTAGTTTCACACGCCTGAGCAGCTTTATAAACTGCGCGAATGGGAACTGCGGAACGTATAAGGCTTTTTCCGGCTGTTCAGGCGTACCGGTATTCGCGCCTTTCTGACACAACACCGCATGGGAAGTCATGAAGCCCAGCGCAAAAGACGGTAGAATCGAATCATGCGGAAGGAGTTTGGACGATGGATTGGATTGCGGGGATCCAGCGAGCGCTGGACTATACGGAGGAGCATTTGACCGGCGAGGTGGATTATGAGGCGACAGCGAGGCAGGCCTGTTCGTCGGCGTTTCATTTCCAGCGGATGTTCTCGATGCTCTGCGGCTTCACCCTCGGCGACTATATCCGGATGCGCCGCCTGGCGCTGGCCGCCGAGGACCTGATGCGCACGGACGAGAAGGTCATCGACCTCGCATACAAGTACGGCTACGACACCCCCGAGAGCTTTTCCCGCGCGTTCACGCGGTTCCACGGCGTCACGCCCACGGAAGCGCGCCGCGGCGGAAACGTTAAATCCTTTTCCAGGCTCTTCGTAAAATTGATTTTATCGGGAGGCAGTACCATGGATTACAGAATTGAAAAGAAGGATGCGTTCAAGGTCGTCTGCAAGAAGAAGCAGGTGACGAAGCCCCAGGGCGACACCGCCACGGCGGACATCTCTGCGTTCTGGAACGCGTGCAGCCGAGACGGCACGATGGAGCAGATTTGCAGGTACGGCAGGTTCGACAACCTCGGCGGCGTGCTGGGCATATGCTTTTCGGACGAGCTCGCGGACAGCGGTTTTCCTTACGGTATCGGCGCGGAGTACAACGGCGCACCCCTCTGCGGCGAGGCGCTGGACATTATCGAGATCCCAGCCTACACCTACGCGGTGTTCCAGTGCAAAGGACCGATGCCCGACGCGTTCAAGGACACCTTCAAAAAGATCTGCACCGAGTTCTTCCCGCAGAACGGCAGCTACGAGTACGGAAGCGGCGTGGAGCTCGAGGTCTACCCTTCGGCGGATACCCAGAATCCCGATTACACCTGCGAGATCTGGATCGCGGTGAAAGAGAAAAGTAAGCGGGGCTGATTCTTTGCGCCCCTATGCAAATCTGCACCCCCTTTGCTGAGCGGAGATGGACTCAGACGGATCTTGCGCGGAAGACCGGAATAAACCACCACCATCAATGATCTGTACCATGAAATGGTTGAACGGGTTAGCCTCGAATAACTTGATCTAATCTGTGAGGCACTTGACTGGAATCTTAGCTATCAGCTTATCGACAGGCGACTCCGCATTCGTAAACCAGCCGAAAAGAAACGCCCTTACCGAACAGGTAAAGGCGCTCTGTGACAGTCATTGAAGAATTTACTTGATGTATTCCGCGGCATTCGTACCGGCCATGCGGCCGAAGGTGATCGACATACTGATGGACGAGCCGGAAGCGGGATACTCAATATTAAAGAGATCGCCATTTGCAACTTCACCAGCTGCGTAAAGGCCGGCGATAGGAATTCCGTCCTTATTTAGAACCTGTGCCTTGGTATCAATTTTAAGTCCTCCCATGGATCCAATGGTCGTCGCAACGACTTTGACCGCATAGAACGGACCAACGCTCAAGCCCGCCTGAGCGGCAGCATCCGTAAGCTTCGCAACATCCATACCGTTGGCGGTTGCAAGCGCTTCAAGGGTATCGCCCTTATAACCGTATCCAAGGGTGACCGCTGCTTCTCCGCTGGTATTGCCGGGCGCGTCCGCCGTGGCAGCTGAGGAATCCATCAGGCCATATACGAAATCCTCGCCGTCCTGCTTGATCAGCGTATGGGCGATGGGATAATCGACATACATGCCAAGATAGGTGCCGTCCTGTTTAGTAAAGCACTTTGAGGCCATAGCAATACCGCTTTGCCCGCTGTTTGACAGGGTCGCGTCAAGGCAGATGAAGCCGATTACGCCACCCTTGAACACCGTATCTGCGCCGGCGGCGAGGCCCATACGGATTCCGTCGCCAACATTGCCTTTGTTCGAAAGCGGGAAGTCCTGAGCGGAAGAGGGCGAGTACTGTTCTTTCATCTCGGTACTGGCGTCGAATCCACCTGTAGCCAGCACAACTGCGCTCGCGTTGAATACGTAATCCCCGGTTGAGGAGGTCGCTTTTGCGCCAACCACAGCGCCGTTGCCATCGAGTATCAGTTCATTACCGGCAACGCCTGTCATGATCGTCACGTCAAGGCTCTCGGCTTTGGCTATTAGGGCGTTGATGATCGTCGCGCCTGTGATGTTGACCGAGAAATGCGCGCGTGCTTCCGCAGCCGTTCCAGCGGGCGCCGTAAACGCCCACTGCACGCCGGCATCCTCGAGGAACGCGATGGTATCCATAGAGTTTTCGGCAAAGAACGTGAGCATGTCGCGGTCAGCGTTCTGGTTGGCCCGTTCCATATAATAATCGACCATAACGGGTATGTCGGCCTCATCCAGCGCGGCGTACACGATGCCGGCGGACAGGATGGTATTGCCTCCCAGAAGGTCCTGTTTTTCGATGAGCGTGACCTTCGCCCCGCCCTCCGCAGCTGTTATGGCAGCGCTTAATCCGGCACCGCCGCCTCCGATCACCAGTACGCCGGTGTCAATCGTCTGCTCAGCGCTTTTCTCAACGATGGGAGCAGCTAAAAGAGAATCGGGAGCGCCGGCCTGCTCCAGGCAGTCCGTCACGGCTGTGCGCAGCGCAATGCTTGTCATGGTTGCGCCGGTGACCACGTCGACACCCGCTGTGTTATACTGCTTCATCCGGTCAGCGAGGATTGAGAGCGCCTTTTGCCCAACATCGAGAGTCTCTGAATTCTCTCCAACATCAATAGAAACGATGGATGTTTCATCAACAGTCACAGAAACATCAAAATCACCATAAAAACCTGCGGCTGTGGCTTTGTAGGTCCCCGCGGTCATGGGAGCCGGTGTTGTTTCGGCTGTCTCGGTAGCTGTCGGCGCGGGCGTCGGAGTTGGTGTTGCTTCTGTTGCCTGATTGCCGCATCCCGCAAATAACGTCGCTGCAAGCAATGCCGTTAATACTATGCTAAATACTTTCTTTTTCATTTGGCTTCCCTTTCATAACAATAGTAAGGCACCTGTACAAGAATGGTATCATTTTAATTGGTCGAGCGTTTCATGCATAAGGCTAAAGGAATTGGCTGTGACAGAAATTGCTTTATAAAAGTATTAAACTAATGGCGTACTTCTGTCAACAGCACTTTGCAGATAGTGTAACATATTATGTGTCTGAATACAAGTGGCTATCAGCGAGACTCGTCCAGCGAAGAACCGAGGAGTCGTCCCGCACTTGAAACGACTCCTTTATCATGGAAGGGACTTTTCGCAATGATTTACTTAATCAGCGAAGCAACCGCAGCGTCTGCGGCGATACGGCCGGAGTTAAACGCCCAGCCCAGCGCCACGCCGCCGACCGTAGTATAGGCCACGCCATCGAACAGGTTCCCGATGGATTCCAGCCCCACCGCATACAGGTTCCCGATGGGCTCGTCATCTGCGTTCAGAACCTGGCAGTTTCGGTCAACGCTTACGCTTCCCAGTGTGCCATAGATCTTGGGGATCATGACGATGGCGTAATAGCCCCCTTCGCCCAACGCGCTGAGATAGGCGGGGGTCTTCTGGAAATCGGTATCTTCGCCGGCTTCGCAGAACGAATTGTAGCGTTCTACATTGTAGACTAGCGTCTCAGCATCCATACCGGCCGCTTCCGCCAGCTCTTCCAGCGTATCTCCGTAATAGGCAAGGCCCTGATCGACAGCCGTGTCCAGCACCTGCTTCGCGTCCGGCATGGCGACGTCCGGTTTAACAGCCTGCCCTTCAAAACTGAAGGTGGAGGGCTTTTTGTCCTGTCCGAGACCCTGGGCGCCCTGACTCATGATCACGTCAAGCTGGGACTGAGACACCAGTGTAAAGTAATATGCGCCCTGCGCGGCATGGTAATCGGCGCCCATCAGCATGTCGTCCTCGGATACGGTTTCGCTGGCGAAACGCTCGCCGCGGCTGTTCACCTGCATCAGGCAAGGTGTGATGCCCAGGGCATAAGTGATGTTCGTATCGAATTCGTCGTATCCGCTGACCCATCCGGGAACCGTGACCAAATGGCAGGATACAGCAGAAGCGTTGCGTTCTGCGGCGCCTATGTCGAGCATCATCTTGAAGCCTTCACCCACATTCTGCTGAAGGCCGAACATGGTGTAAGGAGCGCCGACTTTTTCTTCAAGCATTTTTTTGTTACCGCCGAAGCCGCCGGTTGCGATGATTACCTTTTTGGCATTGACGGTAATCTGGGTTCCATTGTATCGGGTAGCCTTGATCCCCACCGCATTGCCGTTTGCATCGGTCAATATGCTGTTTGCAGTGGTCTCGGTCAGGATAGTGTCGACATTTTTGACCAGATTTTGGAACGAATCATATACGCCCATCGTCGCGATCGCATCGTCCATATAGCTTACGCCTGTCACGCCGAACTCGCCGGGGATGCTGGAAAGCCCCGCGGGGTTCCACTCAAAACCGTAACCGGTGAGCCAGTCAGCGGTGTCCCCGCTCTTGTCCAAAAGTTCACGGAACAGGAAGGCCTTATTCGACCAGTGGGCCAGTTCTTCGAACTTATTAAACACGCCCTCCGCATCGCCTGTCTGGCTGTTAGCAAGCTGCCACTGGGAATTCAGGGCAATGGGGCCTGTGGACAGCGCTCCGCTGCCTCCGATTCGTGCGGATTTTTCCACCAGGACCACTTTCGCGCCCTGTTCGGTGGCTTCCGCCGCGGCCGAGCAACCGGAGGTCCCCGCGCCGACGATCACGATGTCGCAGTCGTATGTTTCCGGATCGGTGCTGATATCCCCGATATCCGTATACAAGGTATCGACATCCGCACCGGCCTTCACGCAAGCCTGTTCCACGGCGGAAATAGCCGCCTTGCTGGAAGCGGTCGCTCCGGTCACCACATCGATGTCCAAAGACTGGTATTTAAGGATACGCTCCGGAATTTCCTGCTCCACGGCGACGAACATCTGAGAGGTTTCCTGATCCATGGACGCAGTATACATCGATAAAAAGTCGGTGGTGTCGATCAGAGGATTGTCCACATGGATATTCTCTAGATCAATAGATTCAATTTTGCTTTCTGACACTGTAACCGTGGCCTTTACCTGACCTCCGAAGCCTTCGGCTGACGCGGTATAGGTTCCGGGAGTCATGTCAAGAACAACAGCCTCTCCGGCTTCTGCGCCCATTGCCTGATTCAGAGCAGTCTGCGCAGCTCGGAGGACCGCCTCGCTGGTGAAACTGGCGCCGGATACACTGTCCACTTCCGTACCCTGCGCTGTAAGAATCGCTGCGGGCAGCTCGTCAATAGCCTTGCTGCCCACGCCGTCCGTCTCGCTTTCGCCCACCGCAGTCACATTCAGAATACTGTTTGCATCAACCTCGACGGTGACAGTTACGTCCCCCCCAAAGCCCTTTTCGGTGGCGGAGTAAGTCCCAGGCGTATAGATGCCGCTTTGGACCTCGGGTACAGGCGTTACAGTTGCTTCGGCGGCCGGCGTCTGGGTTGCGGTCTGTGTCGCACAGCCTGCGCAAGTAAGCGCCATAGCAAATACCATTAATAAAGACAAGGCCTTCTTCATGCTCACATCATCCTCCTTTTTCCCTTACATTTACACCTTATTGTAGTTTATTTAACGTCAGAAGAGTAAAAGAGGAAATGCATGGTATCATGAATTATTCTGATTATTGGATATCGGACGAGAACATGCGCAGCCTGATGAGGAAATCCTGAAGACCGGCTTTTTCGTTGGTGCCTTTGTAGCATACAACAATCTGCTCCTTTGGTAACGGCGGGATAATGCGCACAAAGGAAACAAACGGGTTGCCTTTATCCGCCATGCACCGCATGCAGAAGGTAAGTCCGTAGCCGGAATTAACCAGACATTCAGTCAGCTCAGGGCTGTCCGCTCGGGTACGGATGTTCAGCGGCGCACTCATTGTTGCAAAATTGGTATATTTTTCTGAAACCCCTCTCTCTTCAAATACAATAAACGGCTCTTTTTCCAGTTGCTTTGGTGATACGTTATCAAACGCCGCCAAAGGGTTATCTTTCGGAATCACGACCCACACCTCGTCCTCAAGGACAACCTGCTTTTTCAGCCATCCAAATGTGTTCAGAAAAGCAAAGTTCATGCTGAGAAAACAATCAATCACGTCGTTTTCCAGCATCTCGATCAGCAAGCCCAAATCCTCATGCCGAAGGTTTATCATCAGATTCGGCTGCTCCTGACGGCACTTTTTCAGAAGCACAGGAAGCTGTTTCCAAAGTATGCGGCCGCTGAAACCAACGTTAAGGGAGGATGTACCCTCCTCCATCGAATTACGCACCAGATGCACAGCCTGCTTAGCACGTTCAACAATGGTGCGTGCCTCTTTCAAAAACAGCTCACCCTGCGGCGTTAGCCGCACAGAGCGGTTATTGCGTTCGAAGAGCTGTACGCCAAGCTCGCTTTCCAGCGCGGCAATCTGGTGAGTCATTGAGGTCTGTGCAATGTAACACTCCTCTGCAGCCCGGGTAAAGTTCAAATATTTTGCTACGCTGATAAAGCAATTCAACTGCCTGATATCCACTTGCCTCCTCCAATCCGTATTCTCTGTTCGAAAATACTGAAAGGCTTTCTCTGAATTACGTTGAATACACGTTACTATTATACATTGTTTAATGTTAATTTTAAAATCACTCAAAAAAACATGAATGGAACAATTAAATCTGCTCCAACGAAAACAACATGAAGCCGGTACGCCAAATAGAGTCGCGGATACCAGTTTAGAAGGTTAAAACGCTTATTGCATCCTGAAAGGAGGGAGTCCAACCAGGCTCCCTCCTTTTCATAGATAAATATCTTAAATTAGTTTTCATCCGTATCGGCAGCTGCGTTCCGGCCGGCGATGCGGCCCATCACGTAGCAGTTCAGCACGGAAGAGCCGGACATGTAGGCCGTGTCGTACAATGCGCCGTTTGATATAGCACCCGCCGCATAGAGTCCCTCTATCGCAGTACCGTCCTCACGAAGAACTCTTGCGTCCGTATCGGTCACGATACCCCCCATGGAATCCATATTCTGGGGCGTCATGCGCACGGCATAGAAAGGCCCGGTCTCCAGCTTAGTCATGTAGTCGATCCGTGCGCCGAAGGAATCCTTGCCCGCATCAATGCCGCTGTTCCAATCCTCAGCAAAGCCGAGGAAAGCTTCCGCATCAAATCCGGCGTTCTGGGCAAGTTCTTCAAGCGTATCGCCCTTGATCAGGTATTCGCTGCCTTCGTTCTCGACCAGGATCGCCGCCTTATCTGCGTTTGAAGAATCATAGATGGAATAATAGGGCCCCGCGTTCCGGGTAATCATCATGGTATACGCAGTGGGATGGCAGAATTCGTTCATGAACCGGGTGCCGGTGTTATCCACCATCATGTTGATGGACCAGGGGCCGCCCAGATTGTTCAGCGTATTCGTGGGATCCGAGGAAACCGTGTAGGACATGCCCATCAGCCACTGGTTTTTATAAAGCGCAGCGCCGATGTCTCTGGCCATAATCAAACCATCGCCTGTGTTCCCGGGGGAAGCCACATGAATTGTGTTCAGGTTCTCGGGCGTCAGTTCCGCAATCAGGTCCTCGTTCTGAGAATAGCCGCCCGTGGCCAGCACCACTGCGCCCGCGTATATGTTAAAGGTTTTATCCCCCTGAGAAACGGCGACGCCCACGACTCTGTTGTTTTCAACGATCAGGTTTGTCGCGCGGGTATCAAGCAGGACGGTGGCGCCGAGCTGCTCCGCAACCTCGGTCATCTTGCCCGCCTGGCCATCTTCAAGATTGTTGGGGTAATGGAACCTGTCAACGCCCTCAATTAGGCCAAAGCTGGTAGGGTCGCCGAATTCGTAACCATAACTCATCAGCCAGTCGATGATGTCGCTGCCCTGAGAAGCGACGAACAGGCAGCGGGCTTCGTCCGGGTTTTCCATACCTTCGCGGTGGGTCATGGCCTGGAATCCCATCCACTGCTCAACATAGGCTTCGGGGCTGTCCTCAATGCCAAGCGCCTTCTGCAGCTTGGAGCCCGGGGCCGCGATACCGCCACCGGAGAGCCGGGAAGTCCCGCCGGTCATGGACATCTTTTCAATCACGAT
>Ga0209639_1001506_pt1 | contig 22593 bp, 18 predicted proteins | sample EPASupsiteHSE605_FD_187268 | JGI IMG/M metagenome (GOLD analysis project Ga0209639, IMG submission 187268) | Bioremediated contaminated groundwater from EPA Superfund site, New Mexico - Sample HSE6-05 (SPAdes) (version 2) | ecosystem: Environmental > Aquatic > Deep subsurface > Groundwater >...
CCAGGGCATTTTCAAACTGGCCTTTCTTCTTCTCGTCGTCTATTTCCTCTGCGATTCGTGTTTTGGATTTGGTTTGGTACTTCAAATGATCAGAATGAATCAAAAGTATGCGCATGCTACCACCTTAATATAAACTCAGTTAGTCATATTGTTAATGTTACTTATCTGTTAATCTTTACAGTCAAGACTAGATACACTAAAATAAAGTTCTGTCTTGATGTTATTTATAAGCTACCTCTTCTTTTAAGATTCCCGGTGACCCTGGTTTAACCCTCATAATAGGGTAGAATTGTAGAAATATTAACTATAATTTGTAGAAATATTAACTGATATTTTTAAAATGTAAATGAAAATTAAGAAGTCATAAGTTAAAAATAAATTTCAATGGAATTTTAATAAAAAGAATGAATGTGAGTTTAAATCTCAATGTAAGTTTAAAATCCCGAAGAAATTCACCCTCTACAACACCAGTATGGTAATTAACCCTGCAATGATGATGACTAAAAAAATTATTCCAATATTCCGACCGAATTTTCTTGTTCCCAGGAATAATGCTATTAAAAATTTGAAAACCGTATTGGAGATAGCTGCCAGGGTAATGGCAGTCACTGCAGTGGTGGGAGGAATAGTTTCAGGGGCTAATAAGGCCATGCTGATGGTAATAGCATCCACATCAGCCACTCCCGAGATTATGCTGGCCAGGTAGACACCACCACTTCCCAGGTAGATGTTAGCGATCTTGGAAAGGAATAAAATTCCCAGGAAGAGGGCTCCGAATATCAGGGCGGGTTTTAATGAGAAGGGGTTATCCAGTTTGAGATCTGCATCCATCTGCCGAACTTCAGTTTTTTTCCAGATAATAACCCCCAATATTATACCCAAAACACCCATTACCAGCATAGGGGCAGATAACTGTGGAAGCAGGCTTGGATTGATAACTGAAACCTCGAAGAGCATCCTGAGGAACATCATGGAACTGGCTACCACTGTGGCGAATACTGCGGCCTTCATTAAAAGTCCTGATTCTTTAACTCTGGCAGCCATGGAGGTGGCCACTGCGGTACTGGACACCAAACCCCCAACGATTCCAGTGACACCCAGCCCCCTCTCAGGGCCAATGAACTTCATGAGTATGTAACCAGTGAAGCTGATGGCGGATATGAAAACCACCATCAACCAGATCTGGAAAGGATTAAACACAGCCAGGGGCCCCATAACCTCATCTGGAAGGAGCGGGAGGATTACAAAGGCGATTATCAAGAATTTAAGGGTGTTTATCAACTCCTTTTCACTTATCCGGTGGGCGAACTGGTGAAGGTGAGGTTTAACTGCCAGGAGAGTGGTGATGATTATGGCGAAAATAGGAGCCACCAGCATTCCCTCATCAGTGAAACAGACTAACCCCAGGGCAAAGGTTAAAAAAGCAGCAACTTCGGTGGTTATCCCCACATCACCATTTTTCCGGGTGGTTACCAGGTAACTCAGGACCACCAGGACCACCAGCCCAGCAAAGGCTACAATCCAAAAGTAGGGAAAGAATTGGGAGATGTAGGCAGAGATGGTTCCCATGATGGCAATTAAAATAAAGGTTCGAATCCCTGCAAACTCAGCCCCCTCTTGTTTTCGCTCCCTTTCAATACCTATCAAGGCACCTATTGCTAGGGCGATGAGGAACTTTAAAATGAGCAGAGTGTCCATGTTATTAATTATATATCTATGATTTATATGAAATTTTCAGATTTAATTTAAGAATAACCAATGCTGAAGATGCTTAAAAGATGATTCTGCTTTATTTAAAAAATTAATACTCCAATGAGGATATAAATGAATAACTGCACTTTGTTCCAGTGATCCAATTGAAAAGGACATTGATGGGAAGATTGTTCATCCAATGCATAAATTTTACCCTCAAAAAGAGATAGCATTTAAAAGTGGTTACAACATAATTATAACATTATAAGTTTACGATATTATTATTTTGTAAATCACAGGTGATTTGATGAGAAGCGATAACATAAAAAAGGGGATGCAAAGAGCCCCTCACCGTTCCCTTTTACGGGCTTGTGGTGTAACCGATGCTGAAATGGGAAAACCATTCATTGGAGTGGCTAACAGTTTTACAGACATAGTTCCCGGACATATTCATCTAAAACAAATTGCTGATGCAGTTAAAATGGGAATCAGCCAGGCCGGAGGTGTTCCTTTTGAGTTCAGCACTATGGCTATTTGTGATGGAATTGCCATGAACCATGAGGGAATGCGTTATTCACTGGCCAGTCGTGAAATCGTGGCTGACACCGTGGAGAGCATGGCCCAGGCCCACAGTCTGGATGCCCTGGTTCTTATACCCACCTGTGATAAGATCGTGCCAGGTATGCTGATGGCTGCTGCCCGCCTGGACATACCATCTATAGTGGTTACCGGTGGTCCTATGCTCCCTGGAGAATACAAAGGGGAAGCTGTAGACCTAATCAATGTTTTCGAAGCAGTGGGTAAGGTTTCCGCAGGGAAGATGAGTGAAGAAGAACTGGATGAACTGGAACGTTGCGCCTGTCCTGGAGCAGGATCATGTGCAGGACTCTTCACTGCCAACAGTATGGCCTGTTTAACTGAGGCCATGGGAATGAGTCTGCCCTACTGTGCCACCACCCATGCTGTGGATTCCCGTAAGATCCAGCTGGCCCGGGAATCCGGGGAGAAAATAATGGAACTGGTGGAGAAGAACATCACCCCCTCCATGATCATGACCCAGGATGCCTTTAACAACGCCGTGGTGGTGGATCTGGCCCTGGGAGGATCCAGCAACACCGCACTGCACCTACCCGCCATAGCCCATGAGCTAAGAGATAAGGGAGTTGAAGTTAATTTAGAGCTTTTCGATAGTTACAGTCGCAAAATACCACATCTGGCTGCAATCAGCCCCTCAGGTAAACATACCATGCTTGACCTGCACAAGGCCGGAGGCATACCTGCTGTGTTAAAGGTTTTAGGAGATAAGATCGTTCAGGGTGCCCTTACCTGTACTGGTGAATCCATGGGAAACAACATCAGTGCAGCTGAAGTTCTAGATAGTACAGTTATACACCCAATGGACAGCCCGGTGCACCAGGAAGGCGGTATTGCCGTTTTAAAAGGTAGTTTAGCCCCTAACGGTTCTGTGGTGAAGCAGGCCGCGGTTAACCCAGACATGTTAACCCATGAGGGTCCTGCTAAAGTCTTTAACAGTGAAGAAGAAGCCACCAAAGCCATATTTCAGGGTAAGATCCAGGAACAAGATGTGATAGTCATCCGTTACGAAGGCCCCCGTGGAGGTCCAGGCATGAGGGAAATGCTTAATCCTACCTCTGCAATATCTGGAATGGGAATCAAATCTGTGGCCCTCATAACCGATGGAAGATTCTCCGGAGGAACCAGAGGTCCGTGTATCGGCCATGTTTCACCAGAAGCCATGGGTAATGGGCCGATTGCCGTGGTTAGAGATGGTGATCTAATAAGGATTAACATACCCCAGAGAAAACTGGAACTGGTGGTTGCAGAAGATGAAATTGAACAAAGGCTCCAGACTGTTAAACACCCTGAAAAGCAGTTGAAGGGATGGTTAGCACGTTACAGTAAAATGGCCAGTTCTGCTGATGAAGGTGCCGTTTTAAAATAGGTGGTTTAATGGCTAAAAAACAGAGAAAAAATGAAAAGGCTAATCAGACACCTAAATCCAAGGAAAAATCCACTAGTATGGGAAGGGAGATAGCAAGTTATGTTATAATCATACTGGTGGGAATTATACTGGCCCAGCACCTGAACGTGGTGGTTTCAGGGAGTATGGAACCCGTTTTCTACCGGGGAGACGTGGTGGTCATTGAAAAAACCAACTTCCTGGGCATACAGGAAATAAACCCCTCTGATCTGAAAGTGGGAGATATTATCATATATAATGCCACCTGGTTCCCTGAACCGGTTATTCATCGCATAATCAGCATCCAAACAGGATCTGACGGGCAAACATATTACGTTACCAAGGGGGATAATAATCCCAAAGCGGACCCTAGCCTGGTTTCAACAAGCCAGGTCCAGGCCAAAGTGGTGAGCATAGGTAGCCAGCCCCTGGTAATCCCTAAAATAGGTTACATAACTCTATGGATCCGTGGACTTTAATCCACTGATTCTATTTATTTTTAATGCACTAAAATTAATCCAATAAAATTATCATAATCTAACCCATCACAAAAAAACATCATGTTTACAGGTGAATTCATGTACAGAAAACTGGAACAAACAGCTATTAAATCCGTTCAAAAAGCAATTCAAGATCTCGGATGGGAAGAAACCGCTGAAATCAAATTCGAAGTGCCTCCAAACCCAGATATGGGTGATCTGGCCACATCAGTGGCTTTTCAATTAGCATCATCACTGAAAAAATCCCCCGTGGAAATCTCAGCAACAATGGTAGAAAACATTGAATTAACTTCCCCTTTTAAAAGTGTGGAGTCCAAGGGACCCTACATTAACTTTTTCTTTGACCCCGAAATATTTTCCAGAATGGTTTTAGAATCAATAAAGGATGATTATGGGTCATTAGAGAGTATAAATGAGAATATAATCCTGGAACACACCTCTGCCAATCCCAACGGCCCGTTACACATTGGACACATCAGAAACGCCATTATAGGCGATTCACTGGCCCGTGTTCTCTTAGCAGCTGGTTTCAAGGTGGAAACCCAGTACTATGTTAATGATATGGGACGACAGATTGCCATGATCGTGTGGGGACTCCAAAACCTGGACTATCAGATGGACCCTGATGAAAAAGGAGATGTGGAGATAGGTAAACTTTACTTCCAGGTTAATCAGGAGTTAAAGGCAAATCCAGAAATTAAAACCCAGATAGACTTGATCTTAAAAACATATGAAGAAGAAAACCCCCCTGAACTGGAATCTATGTTTAAGGAAGTGGTTAGCACGTGTTTGGAAGGGGTAGAAAATACTTCCCTGCGTATGAATATCACCCACGACTCTTTCGTCTGGGAAAGCCAGTTTGTCAGGGATGGTTCCCTGGATAAGATACTGAAAAACCTGGAAGAGTACACTAAACAAAATGATGTTCTCTATCTTGATTTAAATGATTACGGAATTGAAAAAGAGCTTATTTTAACCCGTTCCGATGGAACCTCCCTTTACACCACCAGGGACTTGGCATATCACCTGCAGAAATCTGAAAACTCTGATCAGGTGGTGGATGTTCTGGGTTCAGATCATAAACTGGCCATTGACCAGCTGAAAATTGCCCTGGGACTACTGGGCGGTGCCAGTCCTGATGTTATTTTCTATGAGTTCATCACTCTGCCAGAGGGATCCATGTCCACCCGGAGGGGAGTGTTCATCAGTGTGGATCAGCTGATAGATGAAGCCACAACGAGGGCCAGGGTAGAATTAGATGAAAGAAGACCGGAACTAAGTGAAGATGAGAAAAGGGAAATTGCTAAAGTCATTGGTGTTGGAGCTATACGCTACTACATCGCACGATTATCTCCTGAAAAGCACATTGTATTCAAATGGGATGAAGCATTAAGTTTTGAGAGAGGATGTGCATCTATCCAGTATGCACATGCACGAGCATGTAAACTACTGGAAAAAGCAGAGGAATTCACCCCATCTAAGGTAGATATGGGTGCTTTGAACTTCCAGGATATGGATACACTTGAAGTTGACCTCTTAAAAACCCTTGCCAGATTCAGCAGTATAATTGCTGACTCAGCTCATGATCTAAGGGTTCACCCTGTGGCCCAGTACGCCCTTGAAGTGGCCGGTGCCTTCAACAAGTTCTATAAATCCGTTCCCGTTATTGGATCTGAAAAAGAACTGTTACGACTACTTATGGTAGATAAATCCAGGATAACCATTAGAAACTGCCTTGATCTTCTTGGAATAGAAGCCCCAATATCAATGTAGCCCCGAGGAGAGAAAATAATAAAATAATAATTAATATTAATGTGCTTTAAATGGTTATTTAAACCTTTATTAAGGTTGTTGAACAGAATGGAGCAAATCTCTTTAATATGATTAACTGATGATACAAATACTGAAAAAAACAACCTATTACTAAAAAACTCATTTCAAGGGATGTATTTAATGCCTACTAATACTGAACAAAAAATATTAGACGCCGCTTTAGAAGTTTTCTCCGAAAAAGGATATAGTGGAGCTAGAACTCGTATAATAGCCGAAAAATCTGGTTTCACTGAAATGACATTATTCAGAAAGTTCGAAACTAAAGAAAATCTTTTTAATCGGGTTTTGACTGAGAATAAAGAAAGAATTATGGAAGATTTCGATTCTCTGCTGGTTATAGATGAGGAGTTAACAAATCCTAAAGATCAATACCGAAGGTTAGTAATGAACCTTGCAGAACTGGTTGAAAGGAATTTTGAATATGTGAATATAATAGTTTATGAAAGACAGAGGATTTCCAATTCAATTACTGAAACATTCATCGTGCATCTGAGAAATTACTTGAAAAAGGTTTTCCCAAATCACAATACAGATCCTAATATGCTATCTTTTATGATCTTAAGTTTCCTGTATTTCATTATTTTAAATAAAAAAACAGAAACCGAGTTCTTTGACTTAGATCAGGCTATTGAAGAGTTTATAAATTATAATTCCAAATGTCTGGAACTGTAAATTTATTTTATCAACTTATTTTTTTTCTTTTCTTCTGATTAATGGTTTTAATTCCAACTTTGGGTAATCTTAAAATCTAACTCTTAAGCAAAATGTACATTATGGCCTTCTGCACATGCAGCCTGTTTTCAGCCTGATCCCAAACTGCTGATTGTGGGCCGTTTAAGACTTCTTCAGTTATTTCCTGACCCCTGATAGCAGGAAGACAGTGCAAGACCATTGCATCATCGGCAGCCATGGCCAGGATATCCTGGTTGACTTGGTAATCCTGCATATCCATAATTCTCTGGGCTTCTTCTTCTTCATCACCCATACTAACCCATACATCAGTGTAAAGTACATCAGCATCCTTAACTGCTTCGGCAACATCACTGGTGACTTTAATTACTGAACCTGATTTCTGGGCAATCTTCTGGGCCTCTTCTAAAATAACCGGATCCGGCTCATAACCCTGAGGGCAGGCTACAGTGAAATCCATGCCAACCATGGCTGTTGCCAGTAATAGGGAGTTGCAAACATTGTTTCCATCACCCATAAATGTCATCTGAAGGTCTAAAGTATTTTTACGCTCTAGTATGGTGAATATATCAGTGAATGCCTGGCAGGGGTGTTCCAGGTTAGTTAAACCATTTATCACCGGTATGTCCGCGTACTTGGCAAACTGGAGGACGTCTTCATGTTCACGTGCCCTGATCATAATACCATCAACATAGCGACTCATTGCCCGGGCTGTGTCCGGAATGATCTCTCCCCTTCCTAACTGAAGGTCAGAAGCAGACAGGTACAGGGGATGGCCACCCAGCTGATACATGCCTACTTCAAAGGATATTCTGGTGCGGGTTGAAGATTTCTCAAAAACCATTGCCAGAGATTTGCCTTTTAATGGTTTTTCAGGACCCTGTCCTTTTTTAAACTGTTCCGCTTTTTCCAGTATTTCATCCAGATTGTTTTGTGCGTCTAACGCGGATAAAAGGTTTTTCATAGCCTCATCCCTTAAATTGTCCTCATTTTTTAATAAAATTATGGTGAAGGTAATATAATTCTGTTTTATTATTACCAGTTTTATTATTACTTCTGAAGTAGGAATATCTGCGGATACTTTTACTTAAAGTTTATGAAAAGAATGAAATAAATATAGTGAGATTTTTAACCGAATTCAAGCCTGTGAACTCTTTTAATTGCTTCAACCTGTTTTTCACTTTTTTTAACCTTTTCTTCATATTCAATGACTGTCTTCACATGTCGAATCCATTCATCACGATATTTATGAAACTCTTCCGCAGGACTATTCATAAGCCTTCTCTGTGCTTCTTCTACCAATTGTTGGTGTTTGATAATGCCATGTTGCGCTTCATCCAGGTCTGATTTTGCCTGGTGAAAAAGTTGGGATAGGCCTTCCCTTATCTCTTCATCAACCAGGGATTTGGAAGAAAAAATCTTTTTTTTCAGACCAGCAATTTTTTTATCATTTGAAAATAAAACATGAGGTAACTTTTCTAACTTTACCTGTGTATTTTTTATTTTTTGAGGGTTTTCCTCGTTATCAAAGGATAAAAGTTGAGTTTCCAGTACTAGAATATCATTTTTTACCTTTGCATTGTCTTGTATGGCCCGGTCCAGTTTCAACTCACAGTCCAGTATATCTCTTGCAAGATCCTTAATGTTTTCAACATTGGGCAGGTTGTTGAGATATCTCCGGGATCTGGTCATTAAAACCGCCATTAATATGGTTTACTCAGGTGACCTAGTTTCAGCCGTGAATTTTTAATCAATTATTATTTGCGAATTTCTTTCATATGCTGGATACGCTTCAAGATAAGTTCATCAGTTCCCACATCACTACGGTGGTACAGGTCCCCCTGCACATACTGAGTAGCCCTTTCACATCGCTCTTCCGCATCCTGTATACTATCTGCAGTGGTGACCAGGCCCAGTGCCCGGGAACCTGTGGTTAACACATTTCCATCTTTCTGGTTTACTGCGGCGTAAAACACCATCCCACCTTCTGCTTTTATCTTTTCTTCATCCACTTGGATGGGCTGGCCGGCTTTTCCACTTTCAGGGTAACCATTAGGCACCAGGTATTTACATACAGTTGCTTGGGGACTGAACTGAGCCTTTTTAAGGTTTCCATCCACCACACTTTGACATAATTCAACCATACTGGTTTCCAGGAGTGGTAGGACATTCATGGCTTCCGGGTCTCCGAAACGGGCGTTGTATTCCACCAGTTTAGGCCCGTCACGACAGAGCATGAATTGACCATAAAGAACGCCCTTATAAGGACCAACCTCTTTTTTAACAGCGTTAATGGTTTCTTCCATTACTTTAACTGCCGCATCATAGTCTTTCGGTTCAAGGAAGGGTAAAAGCCCGTTTTTATCAGAGTATGAGCCCATTCCCCCAGTTATTGGCCCCTGATCCCCCTCGTAGGCATGAGGATGGTCCTGCACTGCAGGCATTGGGACCAGGTGATCTCCATCCACCAGAGCCTGTACTGTGAATTCTTCCCCTACCAGGCGTTCTTCAATGACCACACTGGCATGGCCACCTATTTTATTATCAATGATCTCTTTAACGTAATTTTTAGCTTCTTCAGAGTCTTTCAAGTGTTCCCCTACGATTTTAACACCTTTTCCACCGGTTAAGCCCACTGGTTTTACTACCACATCATTTTTAAAATCATCAATGAATTGACCGGCATCTTCTACTGTGTCAAATGCACCGTAGGCAATGGATCCGGAGATGTTATGTTTTGTAAATAGATCACGCATGAATGCCTTGTCAGTTTCGATCCTGGCAGCCTGTTGGGTTGGTCCTACACAGGGAATTCCTGCTTCCTGAAGTGTGTCCACAATTCCATGCTCCAGGGGTGCTTCTGGCCCGATTATGACCATGTCCACTTTCATGTTCAGGGCGTGTTTTTTCACCCCTTCAATATCCATTTCATTACCAATCTTGAATTGGGATATACGGGCAATGCCCGGGTTTTGATTACTCATTATTGAATAAATATCAGCTTCTCCATGTAATGCCTGACAAATGGCGTGCTCTCTTGCTCCAGTTCCTACCACCAGAATCTTCATAATAACCCTCCAAGTTCTCAAATTAAATCTTTAATTTTCACACACATATAATATCATGGTCTTAATCATCTGACCTGTCTTTTAAAGTAAGTTGTAAAGGAGTTCTGTAAGGACCATTAGGTACTTTAGGTGCTGTGTCTGGGACTCGCTATTAACATGTTAAGATTGTAATAGCCCACCCTATTGCAGATTCCAATTATTATTATACATACAAATACATATAACATGAAAACTAATCGGCATATAATAAAAATCATAAACCAGATTTTTTTCAAATAAAATGAAATTTTTTAAGAAAACACAATTAGGTGTCAAATATGAAGGGCAGTCAAGCCATAATCAAGTCACTAACCGATGAGGGAGTGGACGTAGTCTTCGGATATCCTGGAGGAGTCCTGCTCCCCTTGTACGATGTAATCTACGATTCAGACCTCAAACACATACTGGTAAGGCACGAACAGTGTGCAGCCCACGCAGCAGACGGTTATGCTCGGGCTTCTGGCAAAGTAGGTGTATGTATAGGCACTTCCGGTCCTGGAGCCACCAATCTGGTGACCGGTATCGCCACTGCTTACATGGATTCCGCACCCATTGTGGCCCTGGCAGGACAGGTAGGTACTTCCCTGATTGGTAATGACGCCTTTCAGGAAGTAGACACCATAGGCATAACCATGCCCATTAGCAAACACAGTTACCAGGCCATGGAATCATCAGAAATACCCCAGATGATAAGATCATCATTTTACATAGCTCGAACTGGCAGACCCGGACCAGTAGTGGTGGATCTGCCTAAAGATGTCCAGGAAGGTGAGCTTGATTATCCTGAAAACATAACCATCGATCTGCCCGGATACAAACCCACCAAAAAAGGACATCCCCTGCAAGTTAAAAAAGCCGCCGAACTGATATTAAAATCTATAAAACCAGTTATACTTGCTGGAGGTGGCGTAATCCACTCAGATTCATCAGAAGAACTGCAACATCTATCGGAAATGATTGGGGCACCAGTAACCACCAGTTTAATGGGTAAAGGATGCTTCCCTGAAGATCATTCCCTATCACTGGGAATGCTAGGAATGCACGGTCGAAAAGCATCCAACATGATGGTAGATGAGTGTGATTGTCTTATTGCAGTAGGTTGTCGGTTTTCAGACCGTACCACTGGAGATGTGAATAAATTCGCACCTAACGCTAAAATAATACACATTGACGTTGATCCTGCAGAGATTGGTAAGAACGTGGCAGTGAATGTCCCCATTGTAGGTGATGCTAAGATCATTCTATCCCATTTGTTACGGATCATATCCCAGACCAAGGGTATTAACAATCATGACTGGACAGATTACGTGAGAACCTTCCGTGCTAGTTGCATGCCCCGTCTTTCATTTGACGATACACCCCTGAAACCCCAACAGGTTATAAAAGAAATTTCTGAAGCAGTTACTGATGATACCATAGTCACCACTGATGTTGGTCAGAACCAGATGTGGATGGCCCATTACTTCACTTCCAGAAATCCGAGAAAATTCCTATCTTCCGGAGGTCTGGGAACCATGGGCTTCGGTTTCCCTGCTGCCATGGGCGCCAAAGTAGCCATGCCAGATAATGATGTGGTGGCTGTTTGCGGAGACGGCGGATTCTTAATGGTCTGCCAGGATCTGGCCACAGTCAAAGAGTATGATATTCCAGTTGTGGTCTGTGTCCTGGATAATCGCTATCTGGGAATGGTGGCCCAGTGGCAGAAATTATTCTATGATGAGCGAATCTCCCAGACCAAGCTCAACGCCATGCCCGACTTTGTTAAACTAGCCGAAGCATTCGGAGTGAACGCTTACCGAGTAGAACGTCCCGGTGAGATGAAAGAAACACTCCAAGAGGCTTTGAATTCAGGAGAACCCACCCTCATTGATGTGATGATCGATCCGGATGAGATCTTACCAATGGTACCCCCAGGATGTGGTCTCACTGAGATCGTTGGCGAATACAAGGTTGAAAGGGAAAATCCTGATGAGATACCATACCGGCCTTCTGCCCAGGAAACCGGAGGTGATTAAAATGGATGAACAGAGAAGCCATATAATCAGCGCCCTAGTACTGCACCGTCCCGGTGTCTTGCAACGTGTTGCGGGTTTGTTCACCCGTAGGGGCTTTAACATTGACAGCATCACCGTGGGCCCATCAGAACAGGATGAAATGGCCCGTATGACCATCATCTCCCAGGGTGATGATAAAATCCTGGAACAGATAATCAAGCAACTCAATAAGATCATCGAGGTAATTAAGGTCAGGGACCTGGATGCAGAGGGAACTGTAATCCGGGAGTTGTGTCTCATCAAGACCCATGCCACATCAGAAAGATCCCGTTCTGAGATCATCCAGTACGCCAACATTTTCAGGGGCAGAATCGTTGACGCCGGACCCGAAAATCTCACCCTGGAGATCACCGGAACACCCGAGAAAATCGATGCCCTTATCGACCTTTTAAGAGGCTTTGGTATAAAAGAAATCTCCAGAACTGGGCCAACCGCAATATCAAGGGGTTCAAAAACCATATAATGGTTTAAACTCCGAATCACTTAATTTTTATTTTTTTATGATTGGGTGTTCCATAAACCAACCGGCCCCCGTAGTATCATTAATCTTTGGAAATGAAGCTTTTTTAAAGTTAAACTAGGTTAAAGTTCCTTAATTAACTCGGGGCAAAGTTTATTAATAAAACTCCATAATGATTAGACATATAAAACTAAATCTAAGAAAAAAAATTTCTTATATACCCACTGGGTATTTCTTTCAATTTTAAAGAGGTGACTCCTATGAAGATTTATTATGAAAAAGACGTGAAGATAGATGCACTTAAGGATAAAACCATAGCAGTAATTGGATATGGAAGTCAAGGAATGGCTCAGGCCCGAAACATGGCCGAAAGTGGATTAAATGTGGTGGTCGGACTCAGGAAAGGAGGAAGCTCCTGGCAAATCGCTGCTGATCATGGTATGAAGGTTTTAACTGTAGAAGAAGCTGCAGAAAAGGCAGATATTATCCATGTACTCATTCCTGATGAGATACAGGCGGATGTTTATGAAAAATCAATTAAACCAGGATTAAAAGAAGGAAACACCCTGAGTTTCTCCCACGGATACAACATACACTACCAGTACATAAAACCACCGGAAAACGTTAACGTTACCATGATCGCACCTAAAGGACCTGGTTCCACTGTACGTGAGCAGTACCTGGGCGGATTCGGTGTTCCTGGTCTGGTGGCAGTTCAGCAGGATTACACTGGCGATGCCCTCCAGGTAGCCCTGGCCATGGGACAGGGAAGTGGCCTCACCCGTGCTGGAGTTCTGGAAACCACCTTTAAAGAAGAAACTGAAACCGACCTCTTTGGTGAACAGGCAGTTCTCTGCGGAGGAGCAACCGAACTCATAAAAGCAGGGTTCCAAACCCTGGTAGAAGCTGGTTACCAACCAGAAGTGGCCTACTTTGAAACCTGCCACGAACTTAAACTCATCGTCGACCTCATATACAAGAAAGGATTTGCCGGAATGTGGAATGACGTGAGCAACACCGCAGAATTCGGAGGACTAACCAGAAGAAATAGAGTTATAACTGAGGAATCCCGTAAGGAAATGAAAGAAATCCTGAAAGAGATCCAGAACGGTAAATTCGCCAAAGAATGGGCTCTTGAGAACCAGTCCGGCCGTCCTCAGCTCAACCGGATGAGGGACATGGAAGACGAACTGGAAATTGAAAAACAGGGTAAAAAGCTCAGGAAACTCTGTGGACTGGAAGAATAACTTTCTTCCACTTTTTTTTATTAAAACGCGATTTATTTAAGATAATTTTATTTAACCCATCACAATTACTGATTTAACATAGTACTCTATCACTATAGAATCTACTCAGGGTGAACTAAAATGGTATTTGTAGGAATGGATCACGGCACCACCGGTATTTCTTTTACAGTTTTACGCGACCCCCCAGAACATCTCAAGATAGGACGGGATGAAGTCTCCTCTGGTGAGGTTTCTGCAATGGAAGAGCTTTCTAGAATAGTTGATCTGGATTCAATCCAGCTGATGGCCATTACCTACGCTATGGGTGATGGTATCAGCAAAATAACACCCCTGGAACAGGTTAAAAATAGGGGCATTCTCTCTATTGAAGGCGCAGGGAAGGTTACCGGTGGTGGTACAGCTGTTTACGATGAAATTGAAAAATCAGGAATTCCTACTGTTTTAATACCCGGGCTGCACCAGGATACCCCTTCCATGGACCCCTGTTTCCGGGCTGCTTATTCCCATCACGCCAGTGCAGAAAAGGTGAGCATATGCTACAACGCCCATCTGGAAACTGGTTTTAAGAATTTCATTGTATCGGATATCAGCTCCAACACAGTGAGCATTCTCCTGGAAGATGGGAAAATCAGGGGAGCTGTGGACGCCTGTCTTGGTTCCATGGGTATTGTTCATGGGCCTCTGGATTTGAAGATGATACGTGATATTGATGACGGTTTACGCACTGCCAACCAGTGTTTTTCTCGTGCTGGAGCAGTTAAAGTGGCGGGTATAGATGAGAAGGTGGCTCATGCCAAGGATGTGCTTCTAGAAAAGTACCAGGAGGGAGATCCCCAGGCCGAGCTGGCCCTAGAAACCATGCTCATAACCATAGCCATGGAAATATGGGGACTGGCTGGAATTGCCCGTAATGAAATGGAAGGAGTGGTGCTAACCGGTTCAGTGGGATCCATGCAGGACCCCTTTGATTTTTTCGGTGCCTTGAAGGATGAAGTGGAAAATATTGGAGAAGTGGTAATGCTACCTCCCACCTCAGGCTCTGTGGGTAGTGCCCAGATTGCAAAGGCTGTATTTGAAGGTACAGTTGACATACTGGGAATAGGAGTACACTCAAAACAAGATTAATGATGATATTTTTAGGTTTTTTATTCATTAATGTTCTTTTATTTTATACTATAATCTAAATTTTTTTATTTTCACATTCTAAATAAAATTAGCAATAATTTAATTGTTTAAATCACTAATAATCCCTGAACAATTTAGTCTACTGTAGAAATAATTAAATGTAATTTGGTTGTCTGGTTGCGTAACTATCAGTTATTTTGTGTAATTCATTTATTTTATTTCTACTGTAGAAATTATGGGTGAATATTACATTATGAAAAATCCATGATTTCATGAATTCGTCTACTGTAGAAATAGCTGCAATAGCTGCCAAACTACGTATTTAAGGAAAATGAAAGTAATTGGGGAATATTAAAAAAAATTTATATTTTATTCCAGCCATCCATCAAATCCAAATGTGAGGTAGCATCCAGGGAAATTGGAGTTAGTGTTGCACATCTTTCACGCTTAAGAGTATGTACATCAGTACCCACATCATCGTCCTCCACAGAATCACCATCAATCCAGTAGTATGGTCTTCCCCTGGGGTCCAAGCGTTCCTTGATATGCACCCGGTACATTCTTTCACCTAAACGGGTGAGCATGATACGGTCACTTTCCGGGTGAGATGGAATGTTCAGGTTTAAAAAATCAACCCCTTCAGGCAGGCCTTTTTTTAAGATCATTCTGGCAACTCTCTCTGTCATTTTCTGTGCGTGGGAAAAGTCTATATCCACGTGACCATCATGGAACTTAATATCTCCCCTGGTTACCTGCAATGAAACTGAAAGTGCAGGGATACCGTGAACTGCTGCTTCCATGGCAGCCCCAATTGTTCCAGATGTTGTTAACTCAGATTTTCCAAGGTTTTCACCCATATTAATTCCGGATATAACTAAATCAGGCTTTTCATCAGCGATCTGAAAGATACCTATGATTACCGCATCAGTAGGTGTTCCAGAAACCATGTGGGCCGCACTACCATCATTCATAGTTGTACTTGTAACTCTAATCGGTTCAAAAAGAGTTAAAGCGTGACCAATTCCACTTTGCTGAGTGGCAGGTGCAACTACAAGTGTTTTGCCAAGTTTTTCCGCTGCTTTTTTAGCGGCGATGATTCCTGAGGAGTTAACTCCATCATCATTTGTGATGAGAATGGTCATAGAGGCAAATTTATACCTCAACATCTAAATAGTTTGCGTGGTAGTAACCAGTTGGTGAGGGGAACAGTTTTAAGTATAAAGAAGTAGAAAACAAATATTATCATCTAGTAAATAAAGAAACTATGAGGTGATGTTATATCATCACTGTTTGAAGGTGGGGGAATTGGATAAAAACAGATTAGTCAGATTCATGGCAAGGGTAATGGAGGAATCAGGCTTCAAGGTCTACCGTAACTTCCAGACTTCCCGACACATCATTGACATCTACGGCGTTCTACCCACCATCCTTGGAGATATTGGGGTGGTTGTAGCCTGTAAAAACTATGATGACCGCTGGGAAGTAGGTCTTGATGTTTTGAAGGAGATGGAAATGGTGGGAAAAACCCTGAAAGCCTCCAAGATCGTGGTAGTTACCACCTCTTACTTCACCAAAAGCGCGGTAAACTATGCTGACCGTAGGAACATCAAAATTATTGATAAAGACGGGTTAATGACACTGGCCAAGAAATTTTCCGCCCAGCACGATGAATACGGTGGGGTGCAGGTATACGATGATGAAGAAGGAGTAGGAGAAGGAGTAGAATCAGGAACTCCTGAGGTAACCGAAGAGTACACGCCTTCATCAAATACATCTTCTTCATTTCCCAAAACATCTTCTTCTCCTGGTTTCTTCAGCAGGGGAAAAGGTAGTTTAGATAGGGCAAAAAATTCAAGATCATTCTCCATGCCTGAGACTCCAGGGCTTAAACCCCTCTTAACCAATACAATATCCCTAATAATCATTGTATTCGCACTTTCATCCCTTATAACCTATTTTATCAGCATGGGATATACAAATACTGCTATTTTAGGAATCGCCAAAATATTAATTTCCGCAGTATTATCTTATGGACTGGTAATGGCTATTGAGCGTGACGTGACAAAAACTCTCAGTAAAGGGACAATAGTGTTCTTCGTTTCCCTCCTGATCTATGTAATCATGATCATGGCCCTTTAAAACTTCTTTTTAGGCTAATTTTTTTATTTTAAATCCATTTTATCTTGTTTATACCCTCATTTCCTTATTATACTCTATCCTCATTTTTTTGATTTTGAAAGTCTAGATCTTGAAATATTTTTGCAGAAATCCCAACTTTTTAAAACAGAAATTAAAAAGATAATATTGATACTTCAAATTCATATGGGAATATGATGTCACTGTCAAAATTCCGTGAAGGTGGAAGGATAATTTTAATGGTTATGGTTTTTCCTTGCAGATCTTCAATAAGATCTTCAATCTATTGAATCGGGTGGAATACTTTAAAAATAATACAGGATGAGATGTAGATGGAATGGGCCGGAGGAGATTCGAACTCCTGATCACCTCGGTGTGAGCGAGGTATCATACCCCTAGACCACCGGCCCTGAGTTGAAATAAGATTTCTAATAGGATTTAAGCCTTTTAAAGCTTTAAAATAGGAAATAATCGCTGAATAAAGATTTATAAATGGGCCGGAGGAGATTCGAACTCCTGATCACCTCGTTGTAAGCGAGGTATCATACCCCTAGACCACCGGCCCAGACTAGGTACTTCCATGGTTTGGCAGAGAAGTTATATAAAGTTTTCCAAGTTGTTGATGAATTATGATTTGTTTACTTAGTAAAGTAATTGATACTTACCCGAATTAAAAAATTACTTAATATTTAAGTTACCTCATCCCAGTTCAAAAACTGGTTGTTTTCGTTTTAAATCTTAAAAAAGTGCATAAATAACTTTAAAAATGCATAATATGCTTGATAAGTTAACTTTGGACTTTGTAGATTTCTGATATTACTGATAAAAAAAATAATTTAATAACTAGTTCAACCAATAGATTTTGGAAGATTTTAGATATAGATCATTTTATTATTCTGAGGGATAACATGGCCTTTGACGAGTCGGGAAAAATATGGTTCAACGGAGAGTTCGTTGATTGGAAGGAAGCAAAAGTTCACGCATTATCACACGTAGTCCATTACGGATCAAGTGTTTTTGAGGGAATACGTTGTTATAATACCAAAAAAGGCCCGGCAGTGTTCCGGTTAATAGAACATGTAAAACGTCTCTATAACTCAGCCAAGATCTACCGTATGGAAATTCCTTACTCCCATGAAGATTTCTGTCAGGCCATTCTGGACACCATCAAGATTAACCAGCTTGACGCGTGCTATATACGTCCTGCAATCTTCAGAGGTTATGCTGAACTGGGAGTTTATCCCCTGAACTGTCCAGTAGAGTCTATAATTGCTGTCTGGGCCTGGGGAAAGTACCTGGGAGAAGAGGCTCTGGAAAACGGAGTGGATGTTGGTGTGTCCACCTGGCGCCGTATGGCTCCCAATACCATGCCTAACATGGCCAAGGCTGGTTCCAACTACATGAACAGCCAACTGGCAAAAATGGAAGCAGTATCCAATAATTATGATGAGGCCATTATGCTGGACTACCATGGAATGGTCAGTGAAGGCAGTGGCGAAAACATCTTCATTATAAAGGAGGGAGTCCTGCACACCCCACCACGTGCTTCTTCATTACTAGATGGTATCACCAGAAATTCCATAATCACCCTGGCCAGAGAAATGGGCCTGGAAGTTAAAGAAGAGGAAATACCCCGGGAGATGCTTTACATTGCTGATGAACTCTTTTTAACCGGTACTGCGGCAGAAGTCACCCCCATCAGATCGGTTGACCGGATAACTGTTGGTGATGGAAAACGGGGTGAAATAACCAAACAATTACAGGAACGTTTCTTCGCTATTTTAGAGGGTGACGCTGAGGATAAAAATGGATGGTTAACTTTTATTTAACTGAAAATTTTCTTTTAACAATATTTTTACACTTATTTTTTTTACTTATTTTTTATTTTACCCTGTAATTCAAGAAATTTTTTTGTTTTAAGTCTATATATTATTCATTCTCCTTTTTTAACTATTATTTAGTTTGCCACGACAAAATCACCTAGTTTGGTAGACTTAGGGTAATTCTAAATATGATTGAATTTAGGGGTAATATGTAGGCAAATGAGAGTAAAACAGGATAAACTAAGGGTAAATATTGGAAAAAGCTTATTTTTGATGAGTTAATAAGTATTAGATAGTAAATACATGAATGATCTTACAAGGAGGCAAAATGTAATAGTTAACCTGCTGGAAAAACTAGTATTTGAAGATAAACTAGTAATTTGAATGATAAAAATCGTTTTTAATAATTTAAAATCAGAAAAGATAGGATAAAAAAATATTCGAACAATCTAAAAATTATAATTATAATTTATAAGTTATAACTTAAAACTTATAAGTTAGAAGTATTAGTACATGTTTATATAACAGTTAAACGTTACTATTTACCTTAGTTTTAATTAAGGAATTAATCTTACAATAATTAAAAAAAATAAGGATAACTTTAAAATAATAAGGATATTTTAGACATTTAAGAATAAAAGGAGAATACTTCATGGATATTATTCAAGCAATCATAATGGGCATGGTACAGGGATTAACTGAATTTCTGCCAGTGAGCAGTTCAGCCCACTTGGTTATAGTGCCGGAATTAATGGGGGTTCAATCGAGTCTGGCTTTTGACACCCTTTTGCATGTTGGTACGCTGGTAGCAGTGGTTGGTTACTTCTGGAAGGATATTCTAGCTATGATAAAAGCATTCGTGTCCAGTGTAATAGATCTTTTCCATGGAAACTTCAAAGAGGGTATAAAAGAAGATCCATTTAAACGGCTGACCTGGCTGGTAGCGGTGGGTACCATCCCCGCAGGCCTGATGGGTGTGTTGTTCAAAGATCAGTTCGAAAGCCTCTTCAGCTCGGTTACCTCCGTGGGTTTCTTCCTTCTTGTAACCGGGTTTATTCTGTGGGGTGCAGAATGGATTGCGAAAAGAAACAGTGACAAGGAAGGTAAAGAAATTAAAGAGGTATCATTTACCAATTCCCTGGTCATCGGCCTATTCCAGGGATTCGCCATTGCCCCGGGAATATCCCGTTCAGGATCCACCATTGCAGCTGGTCTGTTTTCCGGGCTGAATCGAAAATTAGCAGCTAAATACAGTTTTTTACTATCCATACCGGCCATATTAGGCGCGGCACTGATTCAAACCAAAGATATAGTTAGTTTTGGTTCTGACCTTGGTGTTTTGATAGGCGGTTTTGTATCAGCGATGATATTCAGTTACCTGGCAGTTAAATTCATGATGGGATACATCCAGAAACACAGCCTCATTGTGTTTTCATGCTACTGCTGGTTTGTAGGTGCGCTGACCATTATAATTTCAATGGTCTGGGCATAAGGGGCCCCGTGCAAATTAAAAAAATCCTATTTTTTTACTCTTATTCTTTTTAAGCCTTATTCCAATACTCATTCCAGATAAGGATTCTCATCCTATCTTACTCAAACATTGCACACAAAATAGTAATATTTTGGAAGATTTAAAGGATAAGCAAAGATTTTTAGAGATTTTAAATTCAATTTAAGCAATATTAAATGGGTTATTTGCCAATTTTTCGTTTGTTAAAGTTCGTCTTTTAAGAAGATCTAAAAAAAGTATATAAAGATCAATTTGGATAATTAAAATTACTTATGAAGAAGTATCCTCAAGTTAATAAACTTAAACCACAGACAAAAATATACTTAGTCATATTTGGATTGGCAGTTGCCTTTATTTTTATCAAGGACTTTGTTATATTTAAAGGAATGGATTATAGTATTAATCAACAAAATATCCTTTATTATTACAGTTCATCAGCACAAGCTATCGCTACATTTATCGCTTTTTTAATTGCAGGATATGCAATTGTTTATCAGACAATGACTAATCTTGAACAAAAATATGAAGAAAAAAAAGTAATATTTAAAGGTTTAAAAAAAAAGTATCATGACCAACTAAGATTTCTTACATTTTTTACAGGCCTAGCCATCATCTTAAGTCTAATTGTAGTTTGGAGCGAGGGTTATGTTTTTCCATATACTAATTATTTAATTACTATTACTGACTTTTTTGTGGTTTTAACAATTATGTCGGCAATTTGGTTTGTTTTGGGAATCATAGATCCTGAGAAAGAAGATAAAATTGCCCAAGAAGTTAGGGAAGAAAAGTATGGACTGATAGAAGAACCGGGAGATGTTGGCGTTTTCATAGAAAATTTTATGAAATTAGAATTTACTGCACGGGAATTGCTTAGACGTTTAGAAATTCCTGTCGGAAGGTTTGAGGAAAGACTCAGTATGGGAAGAATGTTAGATGATCTTATACAATATGAAGTAATTTCTCATGAAATCTATGAAGCCCTGATTGAAGTTAATGTATATCGTGATTTAGTCGTCCATGGTAACTTAAAAGAAGTCGATCAAAAACTAATCGATAAAACTAAAGAATTGGACGATCTACTCCAAGGAAAGTTAGATTCTATTAATTGATCCCATCATGGAGAAATCATCCCAACAGAATTTTTGCACCAAGTTATAAGACCGCCCAGAATAATTACATGCCGAATAAATCCGAAATTCAAGATCTAAAAACGATAGAAGACTGGAAAACTAAAAAAGAAAGGGACTTATATTGTTATGAATGCCTTAGAAAATTAATAAGGAATCCTAATTTCATAAATTTTTATTAAATTTAAGAAAGGATGAATTTAATCCTCTTTCCAACTAAATGTCGCTGCTCCTACTCCAAACAGTATGATTCCGAGTACTGCAACGATTGCCAGATCAGTGATGGCATCTCCTGTATTTCCGGTAATCATGGAGCTTCTCAGACCCTCGCTTAAGTAGGTTAGAGGAGATATTTTTGCTAGATACTGCAGTGGCCAAGACATGGTCTCTACCGGTATGAAAGTCCCTGAAACAAGAGATGTTATGCCCATTATCGTTAACGTAACAGTCAGTAAAGCCTCTTCATTTTTAATAAAATTGGCAATGAGTATGCCCAGCCCTGCAAACAATGCAGTTCCAGCGACCATTAGTAGCAGGCTTATCAGGTTAACATTTATATGTACGCCAATTATCAACCATGCCGCAAACATAGCTACAGCCAGTGTAAGAAGTATTAAGATAGTCCACATAATGATCCTTGCAGCAATCCATTCCATATTTGAAATTGGTGTTGTTGAAAGCTTTCGAAACACCCCGGACTTACGGTAGTGGACAATGGTCCCTGCAGCCATTTGTGTGGCAGTCATAATAAAAAAGGCCAGTATTCCTGGAAGCAGGAAATCAAAGTAGTTCATGCCAGAAGCTGCATTATTCTGTAACTGGCTTCCCAGACCTCCCAGTACATTCCCTAACAACAGGAACAGAATAGTTGGGAATATAAATTGAAGAATAATATTTATTTTGTCATTAAAAATTTCTATAAAACTGTATTTAAGGTCGGTGATAATTCTTGACATTTTATTTTCCTCCTTCAATGAGTTTATCACCAGTTAAATTCAAAAATACATCTTCAAGCGTTGCTTTTTTAACGTATAATTCCTCACAGGTTGATTTACCTGTATCAATGATGGAAGCTGCCTTAGATATAATTTTCATATCATTTTCTCCAGACAATTTCACCAATACATTATCACCATCAATTGTGTATTCCTGAATAGTATTAATAAGTTCATTTTTCGCTGTTTCGCTACATTTTCTGATAATGAGCATTTTATCCCCACCATAACGACCTATTAAGTCTTCAGGCGTTCCTTCAGCAATAATTCTACCGTTGTGTAATATGCACACTCTATCAGCGAGATTTTGAGC
>Ga0209639_1001507_pt1 | contig 22562 bp, 12 predicted proteins | sample EPASupsiteHSE605_FD_187268 | JGI IMG/M metagenome (GOLD analysis project Ga0209639, IMG submission 187268) | Bioremediated contaminated groundwater from EPA Superfund site, New Mexico - Sample HSE6-05 (SPAdes) (version 2) | ecosystem: Environmental > Aquatic > Deep subsurface > Groundwater >...
AGAAGCGAAAGAATGAAAAATCAATTCTTTCACTTGAAGAAGAGAAGCAAAAGAATGAAGCATCTATTCAGTCACTTGAAGAAGAGAAAGAGAACTATGAAAGAGAACTTGCAAATCGTGATCAATCTATTCAATCCCTTGAAGAAGAGAAAGAGAATTATGAAAGAGAACTTGCAAATCGTGATCAATCTATTCAATCACTTGAAGAAGAGAAAGAGAATTATGAAAGAGAACTTGCAAATCGTGATCAATCTATTCAATCCCTTGAAGAAGAGAAAGAGAATTATGAAAGAGAACTTGCAAATCGTGATCAATCTATTCAATCCCTTGAAGAAGAGAAGCGAAAGAATGAAAAATCAATTCTTTCACTTGAAGAAGAGAAGCGAAAGAATGAAGAATCTATTCAGTCACTTGAAGAATCAATACGATTACTTGAAGAACAAAAAGTGAACCTTCAACAAATTATTGCTCAATATGAGGAATCAACAAAATTGATTGAAGAAAAGAATATTTCTCTTGAATCAGCTTTGATGAAACAAAAAGATGAGAAATCCAATATAATTCAAATGGAAAGTGATCTTGATAGTTTACAAAGCACAATCAATCATCTAGAAAGTCAAATTAGCAAACAAAATGAAGAGCTTGCCACAATCCAAAACCATCAAACCGATTCATTCAAACTTGATATTGGAAACAATAATCAAAAATTGTGCCACATAAATGATGAAGTTTCTTCAGTACTCAGCTATTCTAATAGTTTGCGGCGATATCTATTGATCTCGTGGATTCTATTTATCACTTTCTTTTATTATAAACTAAATTAAACATGATATATTTGTCAATCATTTTATTGAAGAAGTTTCTTTATCTCAGGAATAAGGTTGGAGCGGGCTATAATAATTTCTTCTGAAGTGGTCATATTCTTAATTTTGATTTGCCCGTTTGTCATTTCATCAGGGGCTAATATTACAGTTAAGCGGGCCCCAATTGACGATGCAAGACCAAATTGAGTTTTAATGTCTGGTTTGTTCTTTGGCATCATTTCGCATGGTATTCCATTTCTCCATAGTTCACCAGCAATTTCCATTCTTTCTTTCGTATAATCTGCAAATATTGATGCTATAAAAACCTCTGTATCTGACTGCCGAGGTTTTTCAGGCATATTATTTTCAATAATTGCAAATACACGTTCAATACCAAGGGAAACACCTACAGCTGGAATTGGTTTATTGGCAAACATCCCGATTAGTCCATCATATCTTCCTCCTCCAGCAATAGATCCAACTCCAATCTTGGAATTTGTAGCAGCACCCTCGTATATTACGCCTGTGTAATAGTCAAGTCCACGAGCAAGACTTAAATCAAATTTTATGAACTTAAGAACATCAAGTGCTTCAAGATATGAGAAAAGCAACTCCATTTCATCAAGAATCTTTCCTGCAACTGAAAGCATATCTTCTCTCTTTCGAAGCTCTGAAAGAACTTGTTTTGGTTCTCCCTGGAACACTAAGAATTCGTGGAGTTTATCTGCTGCTTGAGCAGACAATCCCTTCATTTCAATTAGCTCATTTCTGACTATTGACCATTCAACTTTATCAAGCTTATCAATTGATGAACAAACTGTTCGGAATTTTTCAGTTGGAACACCGGCTATCTCAGTCATTGCAGATAGAAGTTGTCTGTGTGATACTTTAATCTCAAAAGAAAAGTCAGGCATCTTACAAAACTTTCCAATACTATCTAAAAGCTCACAAATTACCGAAATAACTTCGGCATCTGCAATCATTGGACTAGAAACACCTGCAATGTCAAAATCACATTGGTAGAACTCTCTAAACCTTCCTCTTTCAATAGCTGGTTTGTCACGTCGATAAACTTTTGCAATGTGATATCTTTTAATGGAATTGATTCCATGTGTTGCAACAAATCGAGCAAATGGAACTGTGAGATCGTACCTAAGAGACAATAACTCACCTCCTTGATCTTCAAGATTGTATATAAGTTTTGACTCTTCTCCATATTTTTCTGTTAATACTTCACGTAATTCGAATACGGGAGTATCTATCGTTACTGCTCCATGGCGCTTAAAAATACTGGTAATTAAACCTATAACCTGCTCGCGTATTTTCATTTGTTGAGGTAGTAAATCACGAGTTCCAACTGGTTCTTTAGGCACAACTTGAGATGGAACAGAAAAGTAAGGGAACTGGTAAAAACCTTTTACACTTTCCTTCACTAATAGATCGAATGTCATTCTTCCTACCATTCCGATTTGGAGTTTGTGTCCCTTTTCTTCTCTTTTAGCAATTTCGGTGATGCTCTTCTTCATGTGATCAAAAACTGATTTCATCAATCGTGCAGGAAGTGATCCAATCTCATTAACAATTTTATTCTCTTGGGATCGTTGTGTGCTGATTCCAACCTTATCATTGCTTGTACAAAACTTACCATTTTCATCATGCCATCTGCCATTTGAATCAATCTTGCAATTATTGAATTTGGCAAAGATTCTGTCGCATCCATCGATAAACCCACTTAACAAATTAGATACATTAGAATCTGTAAAGAATGACTGATACTTAGCAATGCTAGTACGTACCTGTGCCATAATCAAATACAAAGGACCAAATATTTGTGGAAGTCCGGCGAGAAGGTCTTTTGTAGAATTCTTTTTAATCAATTTTGAATTTAATATAATATCTAGAATTCTCTGAGCAGCCAATGACACGTGAATATTGGATTTTTCGCGACTATATAATTCATTAGAGAAAGATTTGGTTCCTTCCAATTCACCGCTTACACAAAAGCTTACCATTGAATAATCAATGGCTCTCTCAAGAGTTGAGGCGACACATAGCAACATTGATCCTTCAACAAAAGGCATATCAAATAGCTCTTTTTCGGCATTTGAAGCGTTTGGAAATAGCCTATTTAGGAAAGCGGAAAAAATCCCTGGTTCGGAATTTAGAAAATCCCATCCTAATTCTACATTATATGGTGAATTCACAAAACTCTCATCATTAGTAAATTCTGAAGGCCCAGGTAATGTGTTAGCCACATCAATCAGTGTGGCGGAGATTCTGGGAGCAGTAACTGCCATGTATGCTGCCGCAGAAATTAAAGAAACTCTATGGCAGGGCGAAAAACAACTATTTAATGGGAAAGCATAATCAATAGATTCAAGCTTTGGCCTATCTGCGGCTTTCTCCATTATATCATCCGGAAGCCTCCACCTTGGATTAATAGTAAGAATGGAGCGAACTTCTTCAAGACTAAGACATGGGGAACACAGTAATGATACCATCTTTATATAATATGATCCATCGGTGGCCAATGAACGATGACAAAGATACCTCAGAAATAATTGTAAAGAAATGAGACACTGGCAGGGTGAATAAAACGTAAGTGATCGTGATGATGTCTATATTGATTTGTTAATTGATCAAATGGAGGAAGAGACACCTTGGAGAGAGTATGTTCTATGTGCATTCATGGATAGGTATAATGGGATTAATGACAAGATTGGGAAAAGACTTGAGATGAGAATGGATGAAATCAAGAGTGTTCTAAATTATATGACCAATGAAATAGGAAATATGAAAGATCTAGAATTTTTGGATATAAACACGATTGTGAAATCTTATGGAGAGAGGAGAATGGTAATTCAAGATAGAATTAATGAGATTAAAAAAATTTTTGATGAAAAAACAATAAAAATGGGAATAATAATAAAGAAATTAAATGATTGTAAGGCGAAAAGAAAAGAAATTATGGAATATAATAATAACATTAATGAACGTGTGAGACAATTAATTGATTACAAAATGAATTTGGTCGCTAGTTTGTACCAATTGAAATGGGATACCAATTCCTTGAAAAATTACCAAGAACAAATCAAAAATAAGAATGTCAAACAAGAGGGAAAACTATCTTTGATTAAAGATAACTTCATGGAAATAAGAAATTTGTTGAATATTGAAAATAAAGTTTGGAATGATGAAAGAGAAAGAACCCAAAAACAAAGGAAAACAATAACTGGGAGACAAATTTTTTACAGATCATTATTGGAAATGAAATTTAGCTTTGATAATAATTTGAAAATTGTCATTCTTGATAGAAAATACAAGTTATCATTCTATCTGACATCAATTCATGTGAAGATTTCATCAATTTTCTCATCTTTGGAATCCAGAAAGAAAGAATTATACGATATTAACAATTCAAACCAAGGATTGAAAGAAATTATAAGCATAGAGAATCAAAAAACAGTTAGTTTGTTACAAAATTGTAATAGGATAATTGAGTTTTTTCAATTTCATGAAAACATGAAAGAACAATTAGATTCAGCAATGAATCAATTGAGTTCAATTGCTAAAGAAAACCAGAAAATGAAAGATGCTATTAATGCTAATCAAACTAAGAATGTGAAAAAACTAAGGTCATTTTTTAATTAGCTTACTCTTCAAAGATTTATCTTGAATAATTAACGGTTTCAGAATGATAACACATCAAAGGACATCCACAAAAGAAATGTATAAAATTGGTAACGGAAATGAAAATCTGTGTGTTTTTGATTTTTCTTTGATTAATAATGAGTACTACAATGACTTTATCAACGGACTTCCAACATTGATTTATAAGAAAGTCAGATCTATAACTTTTTCATGTGATTTTGAAAAGAAATACCGAAAATCTAAATTAAAATCTAAAAGAAAAGAATATTTAATAGATTTATCTATATATTCACAGCAACCAGATATTATAAGCTATTTATCCAAAATTTTGATGAGAGTTCTACCAAAAACCAAATCTTTGATAGAAATTTCCTTTTCTAATATATATGAAAAAGATGAAGTCATAAAATCTTTAGTAAGTTCATTAAGTGGCGCTCATGAAGGGCTGAAGAGTATTCATTTTATTCATACTCCTTTCAACAATAAGCTTTTTAAAGATTGTTTGTCGATGTTGTCACCTTATAAGTTCGAGCATATTTCTTTCATAGATTGTGAATTGTCTTCCCAGTCATATCCATCAATAATTGAGTTTATTTATCAAAGACCAAGGACTTATCGAACAGATTATATTCTTTCCAGTTTTGATTTAAGCGATAACAAATTAAAAGCAGAAGAAATCAAATCCATACAAAAAAGTATTAGTGAGATGATAATGGAAAACAATACTGAACCAGAAGTATTAGATTCGATTAGATCCAATTTATCTAAAGGGCCACGATTTGATGATAATATGCTATTCAAGGACAAAATTGATAATGAAAGAGTATCACGAGAAATTAAGCTGAAATCTGAACCACAAAAGTCACTGGGGGGATCCACATCACTCAATCCAACAAAAATGGCTGCTTTTATAAAAAAAGCTCAAGAAGTATCTCAAAGGACAAAAGCTCAAAAAAATGCTGAATTTATTCCTAGAACCACATTGTCGCGGTTTTCAAGCACAAAAGAAATCCAAAGTATTGAACCTCTAGAGTATAAGGATATCCAAAAAACCATTAAATCAAGTTACAGCCAAATAGGAATGTTATTAGAAGATAAAATCACAACAAACTCTCCACTAATAGCAAAAACACCAGAATATGATGTGCAGGAGCTTCAAAATAACAACGAAATTAGTTTAGAAAGAATTGATCACAGTTCTGGGCCGAAACAAAAGAAAAAAGCAAAGAATAATTTATCAAACAAAACAAAACAAACTCAAAATTCTAATGATTCCCATTTCCCCAATCATATTGATGGTTTTGCTGAACTTCCCAGAACAAATCAGACTATTGTTGATGAACCAGAGAATCATCTTTTTAATCAAATTTTTAATGAGCGGAACAAGGAAGAGCATCTTCTTGATTCAAAGACAGAAAGAAACCAATCCAATGTTTCTGAAGTTTCTGAAGTAAAGCCACAAAGAGAAATTACTGATGATAACAATTCCAGTAATATTCTTAGGATAGATCAAAATTCTGCAAATATTGAATGTCAATGTCAAGCAAAAGCATTACAAGCGGGAGTTAAAATGCTGCAAAAGTCTATTAAGAACATGGATAACAGTATTCAAAACGTGAAACCTGCATCTATTCCAAATCAAAACAATAGTATAAATCCCAAAAATATTAAGAAGAGATTAGTATGTGATTCTTCAATTCAGACATCATTTGTATTTTCCGATTTTGGAGATAACTTGGAATTTGGAAAAAGGAAATCATTCAATCCAAAAAAGAAAATCAAAACAACCCAAGAATCGCCCCAAATAGATAATATAACAATGATTATTCCAGAAACAGAGGAGAAATTCATGAGCTCTAATATCGAAATCGAATCGAAACAAGTTGATCTTCTCAATAAAGAAGTAGTAATAGTAGAAGAGTATGAGAAAGCAATGAACACTGACATCGAAACTGAATTGAAACAAAAATATCATCTCAACAAAGAAGAACAGGAGGAACCAAATCAAGTTGATCCTCCCAACAAAGAATTAGAAATACTAAAAGAAGAGGTTGAAAAATCTAATATTGAAACAATAATCAGAAAAGTTGATCCCCTCAACAATGAAGAAGAAGAGCAGGAAGAAGATGAAATAATCATGAACCCAGACATTGAAACAGAATCGAAACAAGTTGATTCTCCCAACAAAGAAAAAGATGAACAAGCTATGAGCTCTAACATTGAAACCGAATCGAAACAAGTCGATCTTCTCAATAAAGAAGTAGTAATAGTAGAAGAGTATGAGAAAGCAATGAACACTGACATCGAAACTGAATTGAAACAAAAATATCATCTCAACAAAGAAGAACAGGAGGAATCAAATCAAGGTATTTTCGGATTTGGATTGTCTCCTGATCATAATTCTAGAGTTGAAGAAGCAGAGAATTCAATTTCTGATCAATCTAAGAATTATGATAATATTAACAAAATCAATGATGCGAATGTTTCTATTTTATTTGGAGACAATGAAGTAGATAATACTAACAATGAAGAAGAATATGATTCAACGCTTGATTTTCAATCAAATAATAATTTTATTCAATTTGAACCGAGAGTTAAAACAATTGAGGACAAATTTGTGAATGTAATAAAACCAGCAATCAATGAAGTAACTTCGGTTTTACCCAAAAAGGATATTGAACATCTCAAAATTTGCTCTCCAAACGATTTCGTCGAAAGAATTAATAATGTAGGTTTCAATAATGACTCTATCAAAGAGTCTAAATGCATTAATGAAGGATTATCGAACTATAAAGAGCATGATTTCGTAATTACTGGAGTTTCTGAATTTTGTGACATAATAAATGATGAAAATAATCAAATCAAATCTAAAGTTGAACTCAACAAACTTGAGATATTACTATCAGATCAAACAAAGGTAATTAATCAAATTAATATTTCAAAAGATAATGATGAACAAGAAGTAGAGGATGGGAAAACCATGAACTTTATCATTGAAACCCAATCGAAACCAGTTGACCCTCTCAAAAAAGAAGAAGTAATAGAAGAAGAAGAAGAGAAAGTGATGAACTCTAAGATTGAAACAGAATTGAAACAAGTTGATTCTCTCAAAAAAGAAGAAGTAATCCAAGAAGAAGTAATAGAAGAAATTGTAATACAAGAAGAAGAAGAGAAAGCGATGAGCTCTAGCATTGAAACAGAATTGAAACGAGTTGATCCTCTCAAAAAAGAAGAAGTAATAGAAGAAGAAGTAATAAATGAAGAAGAAGAGAAAGCGATGAGCTCTATCATTGAAATCGAATCGAAACAAATTGATGTGCTCAATAAAGAAGAAGTAATACAAGAAAGAGAAGATGAGAAAGCGATGAGCTCTATCAATGAAACAGAATTGAAACAAGTTGATCCTCTCAAAAAAGAAGAAGTAATAGAAGAAATTGTAATACAAGAAGAAGAAGAGAAAGCGATGAGCTCTAACATTGAAATCGAATCGAAACAAGTTGATGTTCTCAATAAAGGAGAAGTAATACAAGAAGAAGAAGAAGATGAGAAAGCGATGAGCTCTATCATTGAAACAGAATTGAAACAAGTTGATCCTCTCAAAAAAGAAGAAGTAATAGAAGAAATTGTAATACAAGAAGAAGAAGAGAAAGCGATGAGCTCTAACATTGAAATCGAATCGAAACAAGTTGATGTTCTCAATAAAGGAGAAGTAATACAAGAAGAAGAAGAAGATGAGAAAGCGATGAGCTCTATCATTGAAATCGAATCGAAACAAGTTGATGTTCACAATAAAGGAGAAGTTATACAAGAAGAAGAAGAAGATGAGAAAGCGATGAGCTCTATCATTGAAACAGAATTGAAACAAGTTGATCCTCTCAAAAAAGAAGAAGTAATAGAAGAAGAAGTAATAAAAGAAGAAGAAGAAAAAGCGATGAGCTCTAACATTGAAATCGAATCGAAACAAGTTGATGTTCTCAATAAAGGAGAAGTAATACAAGAAGAAGATGATGATGAGAAAGCGATGAGCTCTATCATTGAAACAGTATCGAAACAAGTTGATTCTCCCAACAAAGAAAATGATGAACAAACCATGAATTCCCACATTGAAGCGGAATCGAAAACAACTGATCCTCTTACTAAAGAAGAAATAGAAGAAGAAGAAGAGAAATTGATGAACGATAACATAGAAACAATATCGAAGCCAAACAAATCTATTGACAAAGAAGAAAGAATTGATGAAGAGGATAGGGAACCAAAGAACCTAAGTATCAATCCATTATTACCAAATATAAATCTTCATGAATTAAAGGAGGAGGGCCTGCTGTTAAACCAAGAGCAAGACTATTTATACGAATATGAAGAGGAGATTATATACTATGACGAAGAAGAAATTGCTGAACACAGTCCCACACATCTCACAAACCAATCACCAATAGAAACAAACATAATAGTATATGATGAAGAATACATTTATGAAACAATGGAGAATTAGCGATCTAATTCCTTGAGGAAAGTTTTTCGTCTTCCTCTTCATTTCCAGGCCCGGTTGATTCATCCGTCGCAGATGGGATTATTCTTACAGATTTCTGAACAGCTAACAGCTTTTCCTTTTTCCTCTTTGGTATTAGTCTTTTAATACTATTCCAAAAGAGAAGAACTAAAGATGAAAGTAGAGAAAGAAGTTTCACAAACCATTCAATTGCCTGCATTTTGATATCCCCGCCAGCTTTTCCAAGCCCCTCAATCCAATCATCCAATACACTAAGCTTCCCCAACACCACCTCAGATGTTTGCGATAAACTAATTGTCTTTCCAGACAGATTTCTGACACTGTTGTCTAATTCGGATATTCTTGAATTAGTTTTTTCTACGTTTTTTTCTATGTTTCTGATACTCTCACCAATTGACTCTACCAGAGCATCATTCTTCGTTGCATAACAGGATAACTGAGACAATGGGAGATCAAAAGCCATTCTATTATGAACAGGTTCATTAATCATGGAGATAACAGGCCTAAAATTATACGAAGGAAGGGATATATCAACGGTTGGTCTCTTTAGTGGGACAGATTGTGCCACCACTTCGGGTTCTTCTTTATTTTGAGTAGAAGGGACAGATGCATTTGATCCAGTTGATCCAGATTCTAATTGGGAATCACTTCTAAGTGGTTTGGAAAAGAGAAGCTTTCGTGAAGAATTGCTTGGGGATGAACTCTCAATAGACACTTTAACATCGCTATTAGTTTTCCCATCAAGACTATTGGTGTTATTTCCTCCAGAACTATATTTCGTTTTGGATTGATAGTGAGAAGTTAAGCTTACAGGTTCTGTTATTGAGGATACGGTTTCACGAAAGTGATCCTCTGCATCTTCTGCAACAACAAGATCATCATGAGCACCCCTATTCGCTCTTATCTGTGGAACTTGGCCATAATGACGGAAAATCGAAGCCTTTTTTTTCATTGACAATAATCGTTCTAATGTCTGTAACAACCAAATTAAAGAACAAATCTGTTCCACATATAACTGAAGAAACGACAGTTTTGTTACCTGAATATGGTTTTACTGCCATTGAAACAATTGGTATCGGAACTTTTGGAGCTGTTTTTCTTGTTACAGATAATAAAGGGAATCAATATGCTTTGAAAAAAGTATGCCTTGATCCAAATTTTAAAAATCGGGAACTTGAGATTGTTTCCAGTTTATACCATCCTAATTGCCTTCGATATATCACCCATTATATTACAAAAGAGGGATCAAAGAACAATCAATATCTTCACCTTGTTACTGATTACGTTCCCAATTCTTTGAGCAATTTTATGACTCAGTTTCCATTTCCTCCCCCGATGTATGTGAAACTATTTGGGTTCCAGCTTTTTAGTGGCCTATGTTATCTTCACAGCCACGGAATATGCCATCGGGATATTAAGCCATCTAATGTTTTGGTTGATTACAATGATGGAAGGCTTCAGCTTTGCGATTTCGGGAGTGGTAAGGTACTTAAATCAGGAGAATCTAGTGTTTCATACATTGCAACAAGGAGTTATAGAGCTCCTGAATTGCTTCTAGGATGTTCTGACTACACAGTTTCTGTTGATATTTGGGCTGCCGGGTGTGTACTTGCTGAACTTTTTCTTTGTGGGAAGCCCCTATTTATTGGTGAGAATAATAATGAAATGCTGATATCAATAGCTGAAACAATAGGAAACCCAAAGCCAGAAGACTTAACTAGCAGCAATCATACTAAAAAGATGACAACCCTTGCCTCTAAAGTTATTCCCATCGAATCGAGACTGAGGTCTTTCGTTTCACCAGAGTTTCTAGATCTATTATCAAAAATATTTGTCTACAATCCAAAAAGAAGATTTACTGCTGCTCAATGCATGACACACCTTTACTTTGCAGATTTGTTTGTTTCAGATTCTGAAATGCCAAATCAGAGAAGAATTCCTGAATGGATAATGAAGATGAGGACTCCAGAACAAATGCTTCGAAATTTCCCAAAGGGTCCATAAATATATATACCTATTATTTCTTTTCAACAGCTGATTTGAGGCATAATGGACACTGTGCTCGGATCTTCGTGCATTTATATTCATTCAATACTTCATGATATGAGTTAATAAGCTTTTTTTGGTTAAAAGAGTGTTCTAATGAATAGAGAGATTCATCAAAGCTCGTCTGGTTCATTACATGCCCACAACTGAAAACATAGAGCTGGCCCTCAGATAGCTGCAATGATTGTATTATAACAGAAGAGGTTCTTTTTTGTAACAACTTTAGTGGTGTTTCGACATCAAAAATATTTTTCAGTGTGAAGTCAGGTAGTAGCAATTTTTTCAGTTGCCCAATATCAAGTTTGTGAAGATTGGAACGATTCTTCATAATTGAGCATCTAACAAGAGGATTAGATAAAATAGCGGGATCAATATAAATCTCCCTTTTTACAAGGTAGTCTATATAATCATCCCTAATATCATCATCCATTGAATTAATATAACTATTGATCAGATTAAATTGGAAGTAATTATCGAGAGTCTTCCATTCACGATGAAGAATGCATAGTAACATCCGAACTACATCGCATTCGATAATATTATATATTTTATCAAATGGATAAGCTTTGCTAATGGTATAAATCTCAGAGTAACCGGGTAATACATCATTTGGTATATTCTCCCTGATAATCATTGGGGATCCAGCTGTTCCAACAATAATATAACTATCTTTAAGTATAAGAATATCTAAAATGGTTCCACATCTTTCAGGGAAATATAATTTATCAATTAAACCATTGGGTGATATTAGCCATAAAATTCCACTTCTACCAATTATAGCTTTTGGCCCACTCTTCATAACTTCTGGTGTGAAATCTAATTGAATAATATTTTCATTAATAATTATGGAGTTGTCAATAGTAATCAGTAAAAGGGTGTTTTCAGCCATTAGTACTGATTTGACAACATTAGAACAATTATACTTAACAGAATCACCATTCGACAAAGAGTATACCTCAGCTATCTCATCTAATGCAAATAAACATGTCTCAGAAAGTGCGAAGTCTACATAGGTACCTTCATATGTACTGATATTTCCAGAATGATCAATGCACACTATAGATCCTGATACTGTGAGAAAAACGCATCTACTGTTTATCGCCTCCATGAAAATTGAATGAGGAATGTCAAACAAAGGCTCCAGTTCTAATTTCGATAAGTCTGTTCTATATACAAGAAAGCTAGAGTCAATAGAATATATATACTCTTTGAAAATGCAAAATTGTATCATTTTTTCGGTCTGAGAAACGCTTTTTTCATTTATATAAACTTGCCCCTTTGATAAATAGGCATATCCATTTTTATAGGGTATAATCGATGAACATATTGGCAAATCCATATCTCCAATATTGTTTGGTTTGATTTGTTTCAAGCATCTCAACAGACTCGAGTATGATGGGCTAAAATGATGAGATAAAGAATATGGAATATCAATTGAAGATGATGAACCAAGAAATTCTATACTTTCAATCATTAATTCCATTTGATACCTAAAAAGAAGCGCAGAAGGGTATATGCTTTTCAGTTTGGAATCATGGCTTCTTATTAAGGCTTTTTCTTCAGCTGATAATAGATTACAAGGTTTTAATATTATCCCAAAAGAATAATTATATCTATATATATTACTAATTCGAGGAAACATCAACATTTTCTTATATATTTTTTGTAAGAATAGCAGAAATAATGTTTCCCGCTTTTCTATGGGAAATTGTCCTTTGTTTCCAGATAATAACAACTGCAATGCAAATCTTTCTTTTCCATGAGATAAGAGCCTTTGAAGAAATTGCTTAATATCACATTTTGCAAACACTAAAATTTCTACAGCAATATGGAATTCATTGTTTTTAATGAAATCTCTTGCAAATTTGGAAAATTTATCCTGAATATTAATGGAAAACCCTTCACATAGAAGGCTTGCATCATATAACTGTCGTTGAATCAATAGATTCCTCAAAATCAGATCAAAGTCATGTCTAATAGAAAAAACAATTAATGTGGTATTTGTGGTGATAATAACAGTGTCTGTTTCTGGGTTCACTATTGAAACAGAGATAACATTATGTGCGATTTCAACAGGAGGTATTCTACTTCTTTTCAAAAATCTAACACTCAGACTTCCATTTGATGAATCAAATAAAAAATTTTGCGTGACAACTAAAACTTGAGATTTTTGAGAGTCCGTAACGAAATCAGTCATGGGCAAAGCACTATTGGGTTTATCAAAAAACACCAGAGATTGATTGAGTAACATAAAACTCCATTTAGAATTCTTAATTTGAGAAAACTGAGATATAATAGGAATTGAAGGCTCCAAAGTTGTGTTAATAGTTTGTGTGCCAAAATGAAAACCTTCAGAAGAATGCTTCATTTTCATCATTATTGAGGTAGTTTTTTGATATAAAAATATGGTACACTTATTTTTCCTAATTTTGTGTGATGATGCATATACTTCTGAAACAGGGATCGTTTTAACTGGGGTTGTTCCAATAAGTGGCATTATTACGATACTCATTGTTTGAATTAGCACGTAATACATGTTTTTATCATCAACTTGCCACCAAAAAGCGCTTATTATTGGATACTGTGTTTCTTGTTGTATTGTAGCTGCAGCGATCCTATCTTTTTTGTTCACATTAATCAGTATTTCATCCAATGGAAAACTTTTAGACTCGGAGAATCCAGGAATCTTCGATGGTTGAACAAATTCAGTAAACTCTTTGATCGATAATACCGTGTACATTTTCTCTGTAGAAATGCACAAAATCTCCATAAAGCTAGGAGATATTAACGACATAAATACAGAAGGAATGCTCATTGGAATTTTGCAAAAAATGTCTGAAGGCAAATTCCGAAATTGCGGAATAATAATCACTTCATTTCTCCGAGTTGTCGACGCAATCATGAAGAAATCATCACTAACCTCAACTGAACTGTGGAGAAAAAACTTCCCAGAATCACTGGCCCGCATAACCTCATGACTCTTTATAACTCCCCCCAGCATTTCCGCTTTACTGATCGTCCCTGTGTAAAGTAACTTTACGCAGACGGTTTTGTAAACACGATTTTTCTCAAAATTCAAAGAATTGGCTGGACAGAACGGTTTGACGGGGTTTGGTCGGCCTTTTGTATAATGGGTGCTGCCAAACAAGGACACAATAAAGCTTCAAAGAAGGTCAAGCAGGATGCTTTCTTAAAGAAGGAATGGCGCCATGTTATGATTCCAGGATACTTCACAAGCAAGCGTTCAATCGGTTACACCGTTTCCACCAAGACTGCTCGTGGTAAGGTCCCAATGGATTACTTACAAGGCCGTAACTGGGAACTTTCCCATGGCGATTTCGCTGGCGAACAAACCCATGCTTTCCGCCTTTTCAAGTGGAGGACAATTGCTGCCGCTGATGATGTTTACACACAGTTCAATGGAATGCGTCTTACCCGCGATAAGATGGGATCCCTCCTCCGCAAGTACCGCACTCTTGTTAACGCCGAAGTTGACTGCCGCACTGCTGATGGCTACATCGTTCGTCTCTTCTCTCTTTGCTTCACAAAGAAACTCCAGAACAGCACCAAGAGGCACTGCTACGCCACACAAGCTACATGCCGCAAGATCCGTGAAGAAATGGTCAAGGGTATGAAGGAAGCTGCTACATCATCAAATGTTGAAGCTCTTTGCAAGGCTGTTGTTGAAGAGAAGATCGAAACCGCCATCCTTGAAGCTTGCAAGCCATTCTGCCAGATTGAAGGACTCTTCATCACTAAGATCAAGGTTATCAAGGCTCCAGGTCTTACTGCTGATCAAATCAAGGATCTCCACATCCCCAAGGAAGTTGCTGAGAAGTCAATCGTTACCGAAGTCGCTCGCCCAACTGAGCAATAAACAACTTCAGGTTATTAATGATTTATTCTATGTTTTTCTTCTGCTCTAACACAAAATCTATAAATGGTTGAATCTTATCCTTAGAAGATGGGATATAATGCCCACCATCATGCTCAAAAACAGATCGATTTGGAAAATATTCCAAGTATCTCCTTTGTGAATCTAATGGTGCTATTTCATCAATAATTCCCGAAACAAAAAGCACAGGCACATGGCATTGACAAGGGAAGCACCTTTGTAATGGAGAATCATCTTTTGGGTATGGTGCTGATGCAGATATTATGATTTTAATCCATTTAAATGGAGAATTTTCAATTGTTGCGGCATGTGCTGCTAGGTGGAGTGCTAACATTGATCCCATTGAAAATGCAAAAAATCCAACAACATCAGGATTTTCATTATGGGCCATCTCAATAGCTTTATATGATTCTTCAAGCGAATCCCCATCGACCCACGTTCTGAAAGGAGATCCTTCTGGAGAATCCGGGAGAATATGTGGCCCATCTACGAAAACCAGCTCAACACCCGCTTTTTTTAAATGGCGAGCAATAGCATTTGTCTGCCCGCGAAATCTCTTCGCGCTTTGAAGATGTCCGTGAAGAGCAAAGAGCTTCATATGTTTTTACTTTTTGTCGATAAAATACCCTAGTCCTGAACCGAGGATTGTTGTCATCAAAAACACGGGAAGGATAGACACAGGATCCTGGCTAAAGATCAACACACCAATAGGAACCATATTTATCCATGAAACAAGGAGCCCTTTTTTCCAACCCCTCATTCTGAATGATATTGAGTGAATCATGAACCCATTAACAACCCAAAATAGAAAAGCAGAAATATTTGCCGACCAAGGCAGATTTTGCATGATCATCGGGGTTATATCAATGATTCCTGCAATTACCCCAAGAAGGAGACTGTAGTGTAATTGTTTCATAAATAAAAACAGATCAGAATTTCTATATTTAGGGCAGTGCTTCATAGTTGTTGGGGATTTCTGGCTTCTTTCTTTGGAGTTCTTGAACAATACCCTTCCTAACGTCTTCGTAGTTTTCTCGGACTACATTTGGATCGATTTTTCCTTCTCTAAGGTTATTAAGTGCTAATTGTTTCACACTTGCGAGCATGTAGTTGAGATCTTTTTCAGTGAAATTCTTGAAGTGCCTCTTTTGGGCTTGCTTAAGCTTGTTCCCAGAGCCACTAGGTTCGCCCAAAAATTCGGGTTTATAATCAGCAAGTGCTGAAGGTTGCTTGGCAGCTGTATCTGATGATACCATAGTTCCTGAAGCAATAAATGTACTTGCGACAAATGTTCCTTCTCCATAAAGAATTGTTGCAGCTTGATTAGAATCAATATTCATCTCATCTTCTTCTTCGTATCCTTCTTCCTCCTCTTCTTCTTCTTCATAGCCTTCCTCTTCTTCGTATTCTCCTTCATCATCTTTTTTAGATTTGGCCTCAATGTAAGAGTTGACCAAATCTCTAATAATATCTGCTGCTTGATTATCAGATATGGAATTCAAGAAAGGATGTTTTCTGACTTCATCAGCTGATGGTCTTGTGTCAGGATTCTTGATAAGAACTGTCTTTATAAAGTCCTTGAACATAGCAGTTGATGTTGATGGTGCTTCAGGTGGTGGATTTGTGCTAGTTTTCATTAAAACCGCAAACGCGGGTAAATCGTGGTATGGTGGATTTCCGTTTAAAAGTTCCAATGCAGTTATACCAACAGACCAAATATCTACTTTCTTATCATATCCGGTGCCTTCCTTTTGGGAGCTCATAATCTCAGGAGCCATCCAGTATGGTGATCCTACAACAGTGCTAGTTTTTATGGTAATAGACTCATCTAATTGTGCCGAAACACCAAAATCACAAAGTTTGACAATACCTGCAGATGTCAAAAGAAGGTTTCCGGCCTTGATATCCCTATGAATCCTATTCAAGCGGTGAACATAAACAAGAGAATCCATAACACTCCTCAAAACAGCAGCAATCTCAATTTCTTTAAGAGGCCGCTTAATAGTTTTCATAATGTCAGATAATGAACCCCCATCGCAATACTCCATAACTAGCCACAGGCCATTGGATTCAAAGAAATATGTATGATAATTCACAATGGATGGATGGCGAAGCCCAATAACCATGTTGATTTCGGCTAAAAGTGGCAGCCAATCAGTCTCAAGTTCAATAACTTTAACAGCAACAGTTTCCATGCTCTTCTTATCCAACGCCTTATAAACAGTGCCATAGGCGCCTTTGCCAATCTTGTTTATCAAATTATAATCGTCTTTAGATCCTTTTTTGTCACCTTCCATTTCCTAAAACCTAAATGAAAACTCAAAAATTGAGTCAAGCCGCCTCATTACTTTTTCAAATATTTACAAAGAAATGGGGAAAAAAGGGAAAAATAATTTGATAGGTTGCATATAAAAAAATGAATGATTTATTCGCTTTTATCACAATTAATTCATATTACCGTGTGAATCGATTGAAAACTCAGCACTTGACAATTGAGCAAGAAGGGAGGCAGAGGGGTTTACGAAATATGTCATTGTCTGCCCCTTTCCTTTGAGGAAAACTTCACCCCTTTGTTCTATTGAGAAATTCATTCCTTGAATTAAGTCATATGTTGATTGTGGGATTTGTATTCTCCCTGGATCACATGTTGTTTGAAGACGAGATGCCACATTAATTGGATCACCAATAATGTCGAACATTGGCTTATCTTTTCCTAAAACACCAGCGATGATTGGACCGCCAGTGTTGACTCCAATTCTAACATTCAGGTTGGCATTCAATTTGACATTGATTTCATCAAGCTCAGCCAATGCATCGATTCCGAATTTAACAACCTGTTCTGCATGTTGTTCTGGATGGATATTGGGAGAAAACAAGCCTGCAGCAGCCATATAAACATCTCCTATTAGCTTAATTTTGGTGATCAGGTTATACTTTGAAACAAGTGAATCAAATGCAGCAAACACCATCGATAAATTCCCCATGATTTCTTGAGGAGACAATGTTGCAGAATACTCGCTAAACCTCACAATATCAATGAATATTATAGTTGCTGATGGGACAGAAAAAGAAATATCTTTTTCACCTCTATTCAATTTAACAACAATGTCTCTTGGAAGAATTTGGAAAAGAAGCTTCTCAGATTGTATTTTAGCTTCTTCTGCTTGTTTTTGCTGGTTCTTAAGAACAGTCTCATCTCTAAGGATAATCACAAAAGAGTTGACTTCTGATACATCTGAAGGTTTCATACCCAGAATTGTAATATGTGTGGGTATGTGCTGAACAGCATCTGTAATACATGTCATATGAGATTCAAAGTAAGTTGAACTCTGGCCATTTTTCATTAAACTTATTTGCGATATAATTTTATCTGCATCTTCTGAAACAAAGAAGGTGGTTATTGGTTGTCCTAAAAGTTGTTCTGGTGTATATCCAAGCATTGTTGTTACAGAGGGATTCACAATTTCTACAACTCCACTAAGTCCAGTGCATAAGATTGCATCACTTGAATTATGAATAATATTTCCAGCAACTGTTAGCTTCTCTTCTCTTAGATACTCTTTGTTATGAAGAACTCGAGTAGAAAAAATCTTGTTATTAATCAAAGCAATTGGTTGGACTCTTTTAATTAGGGACAAACAGGCTTTGTAGGACAGGGAACACCATTTATATAATTCAAGAACAATAAAAATAAAAAACAAAATCGAAACCCCTTCGACAATTGAATAAAGAATTAATGAAGATGTCATTCTACTATATTCAACTGAAGATAGCTCCATTAATCTAATGGTAACTCTTAATAATTTTGGCCATATATGTGCATCAGAAAGATGTATCATATGAAGCAGAACAGATTTATCAGGAGATCCAGTTGCCCCTAGTGCTTGTATAACAAAATCATGAAAAACAGAAATAGCCTTATTTGCAGAAGTACAGCGATACATATCATGAATTCCAGTACCAGATACATTAATCTCGCATTCATCTTCAATATTAATTTTATCAAGTTCTGTATCATAGCCAATACAAGGTTCTGAACCACTTGTTCCCTTTAATAAATAATCATTCGCATTTATCAGCTTTTTCAATGATTCTCTGGCATATCCTTTTTGCTGAGCACTTGATGACATTGATGATGGAACAACAGATAATACTATTGACAAGAGACTTTCATGAAGGCATTCTGCGGACAAAGCAAGACGAACTGATGCATACTCATCCCAAATATTCAAATTTAAAATATTTTGGTTAGTGTCAACGATTGTAGAACACATAAACGCACCAAGAACAACAAAAACAATTGCAATTAAGGCCAAATAAAATACAAAGCAGTTAAGCGTTGATCTACTTTTCTTTGACCTAAATATCTTGGATTCATCTTCGTCTGTACACAACGAAATCAACTCTTTTGCTTCTAATCTGATTTTTGGATCAAATGAACTAATCAATTCTGTTGTTGTATGTAACGAACTTTTAACACATAATAATAGAATAAAGAATGGTAAGAATGATATTATAAATAATAATGGTGGAACAATGTATATAAGACTATTATATCTTGATGATATACTATTACTATTCTGGATTTGGTAGTTGCTAAAACTAGTAAAGAGCCCTTCGCAAACTTTCAATATTGATTCCCAGTTGTTAAGGATTTCACAATAGTCGGTATTTGATAACATTGTTAGGAGGGTTGGAAGAGATGAAAATTTTCTTTGGTGGAATAAAGTTAAAGCTACATGTGAACTAAGAGATGTGTTACTTTGTGAAATCACATTTGTTCCTGAGCAAAAACTGATTGGTACTACTTGTTCAATTACTGCTGAGGCAAGGTTATATACTTCGGGTCCACTTATAGAAAGCTCAGCAAGGTCAGCAATAAGTCCTTCAAAAGATTTTTCTGTTTGCTGTACCCATTTATTAATTTGAGGAAGAAATTCAGTGGAAAAATTATAAAATGTTTCAGGATTATTATCTACAGCTAAATATCCTTCAATTGGAGAAGTGTCAATCATTAAGCCAATCTGTTTCACAAAACCGAAAAGTAGAGTAATATCACCCAATGTTAAATAAAATCTTGTCTTAGCTATATAATCAAGTCTATTCATACTGTTTTGTTGATCTTTGAGCCCATTAAGACCATAAATAAAAACAAATCCGAAGATACACAAAACAGAAATTACTGAATAGAACAAAACTATAGGAAACAAATTCACTGAAGATGGTAAATAGTGTACTAAAGCTCTATGTAAAGCTAATCTGGTTTTTGGACTTCTCATTGTTTGTTTTCCAAGTGTTTCTTCAAGCTCATCATCAAGCTGAGAATCTGAAGTCGATGAAAAAGTATGTCCTGTTTGAGCATTAGAGCTCCCTCTCCTTGATGCAACTTTGGTAATCATATTTCCTTTAACATCAAGAATATTCCTTTTTAAGTACTGAGGGAAACATCTTACCATTGATCTAAAAGAATAATCAATCGAATAACTCTTTCCAACTTCTATCATTTCACTTCTTTGTCGCATCTTTATTGCTTCAGGAAAGTTACAATCACATTCTAGAAGGAATCTACAATATTCATCACAAAACTTAGGATTGTTTGGGTAATCCCTTAATGCTTCTGCCCATAATGATCTGGCTTTTGAACACTCATTTGCATATGTTTCATAAAAAGTATTTGGAATATCTGACATATCCCATATGGATCGAGCAATACTCTCACATGATCTGGATATACTTCTCATTTCTGATAACTTTGAATTGGAATCAGAAGAAGCAGAAAACTGCCTTAAAGTTTTAACATGGTAAACTTGATATATTAAAAATCTTTGAGATAAAGTTAGATTTCTTCGAGATGTAATTGTTGACGTAATTCTGTTTAGAAGCCTTGTTTCACTTGGGAAATAATTCAGCACCTGACAACACTTACACAATGATGTCTCAGTGGAATATGTCATTAGTATGTACTTAAGCAATGACCAATCAATAAAATAATCTGAAATCTCAGTAAATCCTATGTACATATACATTATTGCATTGTTTTCATCTTTATCAAGGCCAATCGATGAAAAAAAATCATTTTTTTCATTTTCCGAAAGTTGAATATCTGGAGTTCCCTTTAACGAGTTTAATACTGATTTTTTAATGTAAGAACAATATATCTGAAATGCGATGAAACAAACAATAATGATTACACATAAAACAGTGATAATATACGAAGGGGATAATATTTTGACAAAAAATGCAGCAAACATAGAAATATCAAGCACTATACTAGATATTAAGACTGATAAGAGAAGAGAATTGGTGAAGCTGGAATAAAAAGGCAAAAACATTGCTTTCTTGATATTTTTTCCATACGAATAAATATGCATGACTATACACAAGAGTTGAGACCAATCATCAAAGTAAAGCATTACATATGAAGCCAATAGGATTCCAGTATTTGATAAAAACATTGAAGACAATACAGATGAGTTGTATGCTTGCAAAGGACTGGCCGTGATACAAACTGAAGATGAACTAAACTCAAAAACAGAATAAAACAAAAAAGCCTCAATAATAAGTTCAATTGATCCAAAAACAATAAATATCCACATTCTATTGTCTTCTCCCTTAAATACAGAATTTAATGAAAAGCCGACAATAGAGCAAGTGGGTAAAATTAGAATTGGATATATTATTTCTGATGCTATTACTATTGGATTTAATAACCATTTAAGAAATCTTCGGTTAATACTAAAAAATATCATCTGGGTGGAAAAAAAGGTAAAACAAACAAAGAATACAACACTAATATACAAAAAAACTGTCAACAATTCATTGAATGAGGAATTCATCTTGGTGAAAAAAAATATTCGATGCAGTTGTGATATTTTTTCGCTATTTTCTCCATTCCAATATGGATTATGCATCCAAAACGATAGAAAAGAGAATTGACAAAATAAAAAGAGGATCATTGGATAGTATAAGAGTGATGTGAGCTTGGAATTTTGAAATGCATTATCAAATACCGGAAAAATAAAATCAAGATAGGAAACATGTCCGTTCACCAATGCCGTGCGATAAACTGTCTCTTTATCTGCTGATGTGGAATGAGATACTGAAGAAGTCATTGGTTTTCAATTTCAAATTTTTTCTTCAGAAATAATTGATAATTATCGTCCCAAAAAATCGATTATTTTGAATTCATTTGTTTTATTTGTTAAGAAACTTGAGTTCAAATAGTTACATGGATTTACAGTTAATTTCTCACTTGTTGCTTATCTTCTTCATCATGAAAAGTGGCTGAATGTTTAGGGATAACGATATCATCACCTTCAAAGCCATAGAACTGGGGTTCAATCAATGTTTTTGATTGAACTTTTGGTTTCGCTTTTGATTCGATTAGATTAGATATGGAAATAACTGCTTTCATTGCCTTAGAATTGGAAATCGATGACAATTTTTCTAGAATATCATCCAAGTCGTTATTCATTGATTTGTTTCAAACAAAGTATTCAATAATTTAATCTGATTGTGTGTAAATAATTCAATTAATATTTGTAAATCGGTCATAGTGTAATGGTTATCATGTAAGATTGTCGTTCTTTTGACCCGGGTTCGATTCCCGGTGACCGAGTTTTTTGTTGTTTTTGCAATCAAATGATATTTAACGAGT
>Ga0209639_1001514_pt1 | contig 22428 bp, 11 predicted proteins | sample EPASupsiteHSE605_FD_187268 | JGI IMG/M metagenome (GOLD analysis project Ga0209639, IMG submission 187268) | Bioremediated contaminated groundwater from EPA Superfund site, New Mexico - Sample HSE6-05 (SPAdes) (version 2) | ecosystem: Environmental > Aquatic > Deep subsurface > Groundwater >...
AGACAGCAAAATTGGTGTAACATATGGTGTTAACACTAATGATTGTTGGAATATAGGTGTCTTTAATAATATGAAACCCAGTATGGCACATTTGCCCAAAAACAAGTACTTATATCACCTCTTTATCGTGATGTACGTTTAATTTAATGAAACACCCAGGTATAAAGAAGCTTTTATCTATAATGAATGAAAATTTCGCAATTATAACTCCAGATTACTGTAAAAATGCTCATGAAGATCTGAAAAATCTTATTAATGATGTTGGAAGGATGTCATCTCAAGCCCAGGGATTATCTCACACAATAACAACATTTGGGTCTTTTTTAACATCCGATCACAAAATATATATGCTTTTCGGGGAAAAAGAGAATGAGTTTTTAGGGTTTGCCAAGACAGGACCAAAGAATCTCTTTTTATGGAAAAGGGCAGGGTCTCAAGAAGAACTTCGGAAAATATGCTTATTAGATTTTTTTGTACATCCTGGATCTCAACGAAAAGGATACGGTAAGATAATAATGGACTATGTTTTAAAACAAGAAAATTTAGAAATGAAAGATATTCCTATTGATAGACCTTCTATGTCTTGCTTACGTTTTATGTCCAAAAATTATAATTTAAAAGATTTTCTTCCTCAATCAAATCAATATGTGGTGTTTGATGAGTTTTGGCCCAAAGATGATAAGGTTTCTCTCCCTAGTCTTTATGATAGAAAGACACCAAGACTTGCATCCAATGCAATTCTCAATAAAACCAGCCAAAACACTATTACCAAAAACAGATATAATCAAAAAAGAACAGGTTTAAATCCAATAACATGGCTTCCATATTAAATCCAATCACAGTATTTTCCAGCATGTTAAGAAGCCATCAGAATGTGTTACAAATAACACACATTTTTCCTTTTGAAGATAAAGTGAAACTGGGTTTGGGTGGTTTGTGTTTTTGATGTTTAATACTAAAAGATCTATTTCTCTGAATGTGATAATCTTTTGATCTGAACAAAGAACGTAAATATAGTTTTCTCGTGTACCTTCAGAGAAGCTCGTACATATTGCATCAATTATCTCATTTTGTAAGCTAATTGAATTCACAAACTGTCCATTAACACTCCATAATGAAATAATAGACGTTGAAGAACTCTGAATAACAATAACATCACCATTGCTCAGACAAACCCGAATCATTGAGACTCTCATTTGCGTGGCTCCTGATAATACTCTAATAAACCTTGTTGGATTCATTGAAAACAAACTAACACATCCATCTTCGTGTCCAGATGCTAACATTGACCATTGTTGTCCAAAAATTTTTACGGTGGTAACATTTGATAAATGACATCTCAAAGATACCATATGCTCAATATTATCACGAATCTTCCATAAATTTATGATTGGAAGTGAGTGTCCTGTGACTAGAGTAGTGCCCAATAAATCGAAGCATGTTGAAGATATTTCTTCACTAAAAGCTATCCCAGGGACAATGGTACCCGATTTGTTAAACTCAATTATTCCTTGAATCAAACGAACGCTTTTTATGGTGAATTTATCAGTTGTCATTGAAGTCCATCTTTCAGGAATCATCGAAAAGTTCAACAAAGCTTTTTCAAAAGCAATAGGTTTTCGCAAAGAATGGAACACCAAGTCACCCTTCAATTGTAAAACAGTATTCATCCTTTTTGCATGAGCTTGCTTAAACAACCCCTGGGCTGCCTGCCCACAGTTTTGAATTTGACCCCTTAATGCCTTAAAAAGAACCCTGTCATCTATAACTTCTTTAGGATCAAACTCGAAAACAGTATTCTGAAAAACATTAAATTTTTCCAGGGCTGACTCACCTCTCCTCCTAAATCCCCATACTAAATCAATCCATTGGTGTAGATTCTGTGACACATATTGTGATTCAAGAGCAGTCCTCATTATGTATACAAATTCACGGTGTGTTTTTGCCCAAGGAGGGAGTACAACATCATTAACAATCCTGCTTGTGATTGGAGATACAGGAAAACAAATTGAATTCACATTCACAAAAACATCAGGATTGAAGAAAAATTCCGGAACAAGTTCTAGAGCATTCTTGTTACCAGGAGCTGTCATTAAACTATAACTAATATCAAAAGATTGAAATGTTCTATCAGCAGCGTCAAGAGTTCCGCTTTGAAATACAATCTCTTCATCAGTAAAAGGCTCAATCCGAACAAGAAAATATATTGTACTCCCAACATTAGAAATATAATTTGGGGTACAATGAGGTTCACCACCAAGTGTCTCAATAGTATTATAATAATGAATGCATTGGTCTTGTTGAGTTTTCTCTTGAGCAAAAATCGGTAACGATAAATCTCTGTAGTAATTTGGATTTGATAAATCCAAACGCTCTGTTTTATAATTTTTGATTATCCATGGAAAAATGGGATACTGGGTAAAATCATTCCAAGATCTACCACTTAAAGTATTTAAATTCAATAAATAATCAAAATTTGAAATACTACCATCAATCCATTTCTTTGATAGTTCAGTTAGTTCTTTGGTATTCAAAGTCTTTGTTATTGGGACGTTAGAATTAGAAAGAACTTCAATAAATAAATCACGCAAATTGACAGTATCAAATGCAAATAGGTAACAAGTATAGTCTTTGGATATCAATTCAATACCGGTTGGCTGATGACGGAAAGTCTTTAATCTGACATTAATTACTTTAGAAATTTGGACAGTAAGAACAACTTCGCAAAATTGAACCGAAGCTTTTGATCTCTGATAAAACCTAATTGTTTTTTCCGTGACTACAATAACTCCATCATAATTAGATATCCCAGATATTCTAAGGGCATGACTAGAAAACTGAACATCCTTAGCAACATGAAGAGAGATTGGTGTAAATTGTAGGACTTCCCTTAGAGATAATCTTACGGATGGTAGAGCTTCTGAGTACTTAATACTCCAGAACGATTCATAGGGTTTATCAATTGAAGGATTCATTGGAATAAGGACAACCCTTTGTTGAAAATTCAAAGACCTATCAGAAACCATCCATTTAGTCAAACAATTAGTAAAAACTTGCGAACCAGGAAACTGTAAATGGTAAAACACAGAATGCCATAAATCAATAACACAATCGCTATGTGGATCACTAATATCAAAAGAAACAGATGCTTGGGTTTGATGATGAATTGAACGGCATGATATAGAAAATAGGGCAATATAGTCTATTTCACATTTTTGTTTCCATTTCTTTTCATAATTCCCAAGATCATCCTGAAAAGGCACAATAAATTTCGAGGGAGTGATCATTGAGGGTTCTTCCATCCGATCAATCATTTCTCCATACCTTTTTTGCTTGCTAATTTTTGGGATCTGCATTAAAGACTTTTTAAGAGACTGAATGCTTGCAGTAGGAATATCTATATGAAACAGATCTATGAAGAAATTAACAACTCTTTGAACATTATCACCATTATTAAACTGTGTTACGAAAGTAATTATTGTTTCACAAAACACAAGTACAATGGACAAAAGATAGTTATTGATTGCACCTGGTGTTAGTCTTAGCCTATGAACAACAAAAGAAGAAAAACCGCATATATGCTGCATCATTTTATCAAATGACTGCAATGATACCTGCTGTTTTTCAATCAGCAATCTCAGCATTTGATCAATGATAAAAAAAGTAATTGCGCTTAATCTGTGTATTGGAACTCCAGGAATTGCAAATAATGCCAACAAAAAGCATTGAATTGAATCAGGAATGTTCAAAATCAAGGCTTTAAATGTCAAAGAAGCAATTAAACCTGATACTGACTTAGAAAGAGTCTCTAGTTGAGGTAAAACAACTTTTGATTTTTCAATATTCATTGTTTCTGCATAAGATATAGCATCTAGAATTTGGTTAAGTCCAATTACAACTTGATCTGGTGTTATAGATATTGATTGATCAACATAACTGCAAAGCTCATCCAGTTTTGGCACACTCTCTTCATGACACAAAAACGCCAAAAAGCAAGTGCTTATTTGGACATAATCCAATTCCTGCTTGATTCTACTTAGAAGCTTCAAGAGTGATGTATCTATTCCCATTATGTAGGGCAAAGTTTTAATCAGATGGCCAAGCAATTGAAGATAATGTGATGATAAATGATGTATCAACAGTTGAACTATGGAAATCTGAACAGATGTGGTTGATGTTACAACTGCTGGTAAAAACAACTCAAGATCAATAGAAATATCCGGATAAATTGACATTAATGTATCCAAAACTTCAATTAGTGATATTGTAGTCTCTGGTTGAATTTTTGGTTTCAATGATGAAATTGATGCTGATTTAAAAATTCTTTCAGAAGATAACTCAGTAAAATGATTTTGATTATTCTTTGACTCAGAAAAAACGAAATGACAAAGAATAAGCCTATCAAACACAAGATGAATATTCTCGGAGCAATTACTTTGATCAGTAAGTTTGACAGCAAAAGACCCTAACAGCGAGAGATATTGAATGTCATGTTTACACGATCCACACATTAAGTTAATAATTTTCACAAAAATATTTGCATTCCTAAGTATAAATGCATTTCTTTTTTCATACATTGAATCCATAATATTCTTTATAATATCGGGAAACCTAGAATGGAATAAATGTCCTTCAAATAACCATTGCTCTATCACAAAAGGATTAATCAAATAGAATTTTCGTCCAAATTCTCTGAGTGCAAGAGCATTGGTATCTTCAGCTGGAATTGATCCCGCCCACAAAAGATGTCCAACCAATGCATAAGCAAAATTTTCTTTAAAAAATGAATGCACTGTTGGTTGGTAATTAACTAATTTATGAATCATCCTCCACAAATTGGCACTTTGATTTGGTTTCTTAAGTATAACTTCTCCAATAAAATGAATTAATAAATGCATTCCTCCATGGCAATGAAAAGAATTCAAAAAAGAATATGACCTCCTCCTATCAACAGATATTGTAATAGGAATCTTATTCTGACCTCTCGATACATGTCTTACGGATTTGAATGGCGGGGATAAAGATACTTCAAGAAAAGACATTACATTTGTTTCTATCCTTTTATTTATATCATAATGATGAATGTAAGGAATATAAAGCTCAGATATAAAACCATCATTAGTAATGAACGAAGGATGATTCCGACAATCTATTTGTAAGAAATTCGAATAGCCAAACTCATGAAAATCTGGACCTAAAGAAAAAAGATATAAAATATCATCTTCTGTCAATACTGATTTGAATAGCCTTGCCGATTGAAGATCAAAATGAGAGTTAGAATCTCCAATCATAACAGTGTTATATTGGGAAAACTCGGTATTTGAAGGTATTTTGATTGAAGCCAAATTTGCAGAAATTGAAAGAGAATAATTAGAATATGACACTGTAACAAGTACCCATCCTCCAATTTTTGGAGGAAGAATAATTCTTTGATCATTATTGTTTACCCATAGTTCTGTTTCGGAGATTTTAATCAATATCTCTTGAGACTTCGAAGACAATCTGATCAGAGACGAAGAAGAAAGAGGTCTAACCCAAAGTACCATACTTGCACATAATGGAGAGAGGCTGATTGGGATTTCTGAAGTTACATATAAAAAATCTGTAACTAACTGAGTATACTCTGATAAATAAGCCAAAAATTCTATTGTTTTGGAAAAATCATTGGATATTTGTTGGTAAAATGTAGCAAAAACTACAAAAGGACATGAAAGCCCCAGAGCTCTCGAAAGAAATACAAAAATTTCATTGTTGCTATGAGCAAAAGGAAGAAGCGGTAACAAATTCTGTGATGTAGATAAAGAATACAAAAGTGAGGAAATAGAATCATTCTTATACATTTGGGTTATTTCTACGATAATAAACTTAAGAAGGGGCTGTATTTCTAAAGAGTCAACATCCCCACCGCACATAGATGGAAATTGTTCTTCTTCTTCATTATTTGAATGATCCAATAGACTTTCTTTTTGGTTTTCATCATCATCAGACGAATCATCAAGCCGTAACAATACTTGAGAGTGTGTTCTATCCATTTCATTATTCATTCTGAGAGGGGTTTTTAATAAAGGAAGATTTTTTGGGGTTGAATCATGAATTGAAATCTTTAGGATTGTTGATAGTAGTATTGGTACAACAAGAAAAACAAAAGGCGACGAAGGAGGGGGGAAATACCCCGAAATTATATCAGAAAAATCAACAATATCTCCCATAGGAGCCACTTTTTTTGGCGATAGTGCCCAAAAAATTACTTTTGAAAACAATATCTTATTAGATACTTGATTGAAAGCTTTTTCAAAGGATGCAGAAAAGTCGGTATCATTGATAATTGATCTAGAGATTTGACCAAAACACCTCATGAATAACATGAATACACACAATAATGCATAATGATGAGTTGAATCAACCATATCATTCAAAAACTTAACGAACCATTCATAAGTCTGTGTTGATGGAAGTAATGACAAAAACTGGGGATTTGAAAGTGATGTTCTGAGAAAATTAAAATATATCGATAATAATATGGCTCTGGTTTTGATATTAACACTCATTTGACTGGCCTTGACAAGAATTAAGTACCAACAACTACTACTTTCGTTAAAAGACAGCCTATCAATATATTCATACAACAAAACAGGACATTTTTCAACGAAACCCAATATTTGGGTAGTTGTTAGAATGATTTTAGAATTGGTTAATAGAAGTAAATTTAAAGCCCCAGTGTGTATTTTTTGCGTCTGAAAAACACTGGATATACAGTTTTGTACTTCTAAAGGATCTGTTTCGGATAAAGAATCGGGATAATAATCAATAATTGCAGATATTACAATGTCAAACCCCGTTGTCCCAGTTGGCTGCCGATTAAAAGCAACGTTTTTGGACTTCTTTTGAGCTTTAAGACCATGATGCAATGCTATTTCTATTATTTCTCGAATATGACGCCTCGCAGGTCCGCACAGTAAAGACTTCCTGAACACATTAGTTATGAACTTTCTGCAGCTAACAGGAACTAAGTTAAATGATGAGAAAATTCTTTGAAAGGATGCTTGGAAAAGCACTTCATCAACTAGTAATGAACCCAAAAAAAAGAATGTTGATCCACAATCAGGAATCTGATATACAGCAATTGACTTTTGATTAGTCGATAACCTGGCAGTAATTAGAGAAACTAAGATATTCAAGTCATTTGCGGGTAATTTATCAAGGGCTACAATGAATGTCTGTAAAAATTCATCAGTGAAAAAGGCAGGAATAACCAATGTTAAATACTTAGTAAAAAAACACATCCCTAAACATGAATCAAAGCAAAGCAACTCTTTGGGAACAGGAATCATTTGTTCAATACAGATCTGAATTGTTTTCCAGTTGTTCGAAAATAGATCTTTCGCATTAAAACGAAAGAAAAAATTAGATGCTGTTTCGTTTTTGGATAAATAATCAAGAAACTGGCTTTTTGACGAAGTCCTTTTTATCATTATAATTTTATACAAAAAAACAATAGACTCATATTTAACATATTAAAGGATATGATCCAAAAGATTCTCGCAAGATTTGTTGAGGCCATCTACTTTGCTAGACGCAGTTGTTTTTAATGCATTCATCAATTCCTGGTTTGATTTAATCTGATCACGGACAATTGCAGACAATTCGCTCTTGACTGCAGCCCATTTTAACATATCCACAACCTTTTTCATTAGGGTTATTTCTTCATTTGTTTTTAAGTTATCAAAGGCTTTCGATAGAGGCGCAAAACAAGATGCAAATAAGCAGGTTTTGGCAGATTGTTTTGATGCGAATATAAAAATTTCTAATAAAAGACAATTTGCTATCTTAGGTGCTTCAAATATCCTTTCAGCACATACTTGTGATAACTCTGCGAGTGGAGTAATAATTTCGATTGCGGCTTGCACTTGTTGTAAGCATTGGTTCATTGATAATTGTTTTGAAATTGGGTTCAAAACAGAAAATAAAAGATCAAAAGAATCTTGAAAATTACGATTCTTCACAGATTCACTTATCGCAGTGATTAAGCCTGCAGCTGCGAAATTCTCAAGCACTTCGCCACTGTATTGAACAATATGATAAGTTAACAATAAAGCAGAAGGACTTTGACAAACTTTGCTGAAGACATGGGGCATAATATCTTTTTTCGCTATTCTTGATGTGTTTTCCCTATCAGAGGTAGCAACGAAACTTAAAATCTTCAAAACGGGATCAGCAACAATTGAGTTCTCTTCCATTAAAGAACTAGCTCGAGGAACAATGGTGTCAAGAACAAATTCTGTCATTTCAGGATTTTGCGATATTCCATATGCATAAGATATTAGTTTCAAAGAGAAAAAGCGGCTTTCGGGTCTTGATGAGTCAATAGCTTTGGAAATTGCCATCACAATAGAAGGCTTTGCTATTGATTCATGAAGTAAAACTTCAATAACTTGTAATAAGTGATCAGACTCTGGCAAATCATAGTTTATTGTAAGCAACCTATTCTTGAATTTTTCCTCAAATGATGATGTCCATAGTTTATCCCTGATTTGTTTGACAGGAAGAGAATAAGAAATTATTTGATAAAAGTCATATTGATCAGACTCTAGTATTCGATTGGCCATTTTTGCTGTCCATTCTGATATAAAATCTATTTCTGCAACCATTTGTTGAGCGAACTTGTCGAGAACTAAATAGAAACGAGATGATATGGATAAAAATGCAGGTATATCATCATTAAATGCTATGCATATTACTAAAAGCGCTTTTATCCTGAGATCATCAGTTGAATCACTCAAACATCTTATTAGATCTTTTCTAACTAAAAATAATGACCTAGTTACTGATGCGAAAATTATCCCAATTAATCTTGTCGTTGAGCTATTAGTTGACATTAGAATCTGAACGACTTTTTCAATTTTATCCGGAAATTGGGGATTTTTCCTAGAAAACAGAAGAGTCAAACAAATCGCATATGTTTCAAATAATGGATGAGAAGTACCATAATCAAAATCAATTACAGCTGTTTCAAGTTTGGACAAATCAAATATCTCTAAACACTTTGAAAGAGGCAATATATTTGCTATAGCCCTTAGAGCATAGTGTCGAGTCATTTCATCTTTAGATTTAAGAGAATTAATCAAACATGAAGCGGTAAATGAAGGAAAAGCAAGGGCAGATGTAGAAGAAGCAATATAATATGCAACTTCTCCTAAAGCAGATATTGCTTTTCTAGAAACTTTTTCCTGATCACTTTGGCTCATCGATTCTAATGGAGCGAGTGACTCTGTAGATAGTTGAGATGAAGAAATCTCTGTAGCATGCCTGACTATTGAACTAAACAATAATAAGTATCCAGAACATAAAGATGGATGTTTGGATTCGTTGGCTAACTTAAGAAGTTCAGAAAACAATGCAGTTTGAGCAATTGAGTTAGCGACATCTTTGATCTGGGAATGCTTTATCAAGAAAGATATGATAGGAAATTTCTGTCTCCGTTTTGTTATAGTTTTCATCGAATTATAGCATTGCAAAATAGCCTTTTTCCTTTCTTCATTATCGCCTGATGCAATTTGAGCTGCTGTAACTGGAAGAGTTGCTCCTTCATATGGAGGAATATTTGTTTCTTCTATATTGGAATTCAGGAACAAAGGAACAGATTGGAGAACCGAGGAATCAAGAATCATTGCATCAATGTTTTTATTTGGTGGCTTTTGGGATAACTTTGATGTACTGTTCATTTTTGGAAGCGCAATTGAACTAGTACGCTTCGTCAAAGAAGTATATATCTTATTTCGTTCAATTCTAGGTTCCTCAGGGAGACTTGAAACAGTAAAATCTTTAAATACCGATCCTGGCCGATTAATAAGGATAGATTTCCAAAATGTTGAGCTCACCAAATCAGTCCATGAGGGACGAGCAAAATACTCTTTTGATAACAATTTCTCAACAAGATTATTAAAATCTTCAGAGTAGCCTGCAAGTGGTGGCTGCTTCATATTATGAATTTTTTGTACAGTTTCCTCAGTTGATTGTCCATGAAACGGAGTAGAACCAGATGCCATTCTATAAAGCAAGCATCCTAAAGACCAAAAATCAGAACTAAATGAAGCAACACCGCTTTCAGAAAATAGCTCAGGTGCCATATACTCAATCATATCTCTATCAGGAGTTCCAAGACTGTTTGGCTTCTTCAAATTCTCAGCTTTTGAAAAGTCTGATATTTTAAGGTTTCCACATTCATCAAGTAATATGTTCCGTGGTTGAAGATCACGAATAATCAACCCTTGACAATGAATATAGAACAAAGCATCCAATATATCGGCTGCAAATATCCTTATTATAGATTCAGGGAGACGAATGTCTTGTTCTAAAAGCTCTAGGAGGGTTCCTCCGGGACAATATTCAAGTATAAACCAAAAATGATGATCTGTCTGGTACCATCCGAAAAATTTAACGATATTTGGATGATGCAAAATCGATATCGAATTAAAATAGTTATAAACTTCTTCTTTTCGATTCAGGTCAATGCTTTTTGCAGCTATAAAATCAATCGAATTCTTTATTCGTCCTTTATATGTGGTTGTAGGAGTACATGGGTGTGGATGTGTTCTCCCTGTACCTAATTTACCGTATAATTCCACATCTAGACTCTGTTTCTGTGTCATATACTGGTTTATTTAATCGTTATGTAAAATTTGGTTTATTGACCAAAATGAAGATGGGATTTAGTGATTTATTTGGAGAGCCTGACGAAACTGGTTCTATTTATTTGAGTGAAAAACTGTATGAATTCAAGGATTTCGAATTAACTATTGATGCCCCACTTAAAATTGTTTCAATTGATAGATGCGTTTTTAATGTTGACAGAATAATTTGTAGCTGCCCAAATGTTTATTTTAACGGAATAGATTTTACAGGATCTATTGTTTTTAGAGCAGCTCACGGATTTATGATTTCTGATTGCACATTTGCTGAAGGAAATCTTGGTTCTGGCGGTTCTATTGTATTAACGCGTACAAAAGGAGCAGTAATCAATAAGTGCAAGTTTACTAAAACACAGACTACTGCTCTATTTCTTGAGTATGAATCAGAAATGCAACTCACTGATTGCAGTTTTGATGATTTAGAATCTGATGCCCTTCATTTATCTGCATATTCTGAAATTATTGTAGAATTTTGCTCATTTTTGAACATTAAAGGAAGTGCAATATATCTTGTTTCAGATGCATATGCAATGGTTTCCAATAGCACAATTTCTAATATATCAAGTGTTGGGGTTTCTGTTAATCATTCTAGGGCGGATCTTCTTAAATGTTCAATTAGTTATATATCAGTCAATGGAATATCTGTCTCAGGATCAAATTCGATGAGCATTGAGAATTGTGATATTCATCACATTGATTCGTCATCTATATCGTTAAACGGATCTGTGGCAGTTATAAACTCAAATAAGATCCAAGAAATCGATGGTAATGCAGTTATTATGCAAGATAGCTCATTTGCTTCCATAACAAACAACCATATTAGCTCAGTTAGCTATCCTGCAATTGCTGTTTTGTCAATGAGTTCATCAAAAATAGAGGGTAATTTTATTCAAAAAGGAAAAAAGGCCGGAATATGTGCAAGATTTGCAAAATCAGCTAAAATCATTCGAAATGAACTTATCGATATTCAAGATGTCGGAGTTTCCGTATCAGATTCAACAGATGTTACCATTGAAGGGAACTCTTTCCATGGATGCATAATTGCTGGAATCGAGTCTTTTAATGACTCTCATGTTATATCCGAGTTTAATTACTTTTCAAATTGTGGGAAATCCCCATTTTTATGTTATGCTGGTGGTGGAATGCAATCTAGTAACAATGACATTGAAGGTGTTTATGAATCAATGGTTAGATTTTCGACAAATGGAAAAGGTAAGTTTTCAAATAACAAAGCCCTTGAATGCAAAGCTCAATATTCAGGAGAAACATCTCAAATCTTTCTTTTCGAGAAGAATGATCCGTTTAAATCAGTATCAAATGACAAAACCCTATCAGATTCCAGTATTATGATTGTTGAAAAATCGCCAGATACAAATCACGAATTATGCATTAAATGCAAACAGAATCCGAGATCAGGTTTCTTTTCACCATGTGGCCATAGGATTTATTGTAAAGAATGCGCAGAAAAAGCAATGAATAATAATGAAGATTGTGAACTGTGCAGGTTTCCAATATCTAATATCGTAAATGAATATGAGGCTTCTCAAGATGATACATGTACATTATGTACAGAAAAGAAGACTAAATGTGTTATTATCCCTTGCGGACACACCGGGGTCTGCTATGATTGCGCATATGATTGGATTAAAACCCATGGAACTTGTCCAGTTTGTAGGGTTTCCAAAGCGAGCCCAAAAATTATACATGATACATATTAAACGATCAAAATCATATTTTTAATGACTGATATCAGTTCTTTGCCAAACCGTAGGTCAGAATCATTTTCTGGCACAATAACGAAATTTTCTAATTCATCTGTATCGAGTTATAAAAATATAAACGGAATTCCATTTGAAATCAAATCTCAGTCACCCCAATTCAATTTTCATCTTCAAAATGTAGCGATAGTTGCTTCAAATAGCAAGAAAGTGATTGATAGAACAGTTAAAATACATTTACCTGATCAAACATTTTTTGAAATGAAATATTCTCATTTTGATTATTATGCAGAATTTATACAACGGATTCAGGAATTTCTAAAAGAAAGGATCAGTAACTTCCACATTGTGACAAAAGAAGGAATATTGAAAGACGGTGATAAAGTTGAAGATTTTATTAAGGGAAAGACTGGCAATGTTTTACTAATTGCCAAAGGAGTAAGGGATCACATTGTTCCACCAAGAAAGGTATATTCATTTATTGGAGATAAGAAACTAAACATTGAACATACTCCATCATCATCCTTCATGTACCATACACAACAAACATTTACAGAAAAATAACAATTTAGTATAACTCCCTTATTGTATCCCGAATGATAGAAATTGGGTCATTTTCTAGAGCTTTTAGTGTGTTGTGGAATACATTTTTTCCCAATGCACCAACCAGTTTTGCCAAAACAAGTCTCTTTTGCCAACCGCCTCTCATTAGGAGAGTTTCAGCTTGAGAAATACATCCAGGAGACTTTTCTATGATGATTTTCCATAGAATAATAGATTCATTCCTAACAATAGCTACAGAATCTTCAGAAAACATTTCTGCAAGTGTAATTAGCTTGCTATCCAAAGAATTCACATGTTTCGTACATTCTCTAAGAACAGCAATTCTTGATCTCCAATTAGGAATTTCATGTGGATCATATAGGTCTAATAATACGCTTTTATCTTCAAACTGATCGATAAAATACCCTAAGTTTTGTGCAAAAGGAGGATAATTAATCAAAAGTTTGGCCGAACGAACTAGAAGCTCTTTCCAGTCATTGGGATGGTTCTTTGCCATTTCGATTAGTGCAACCGCAGAATTATGAGGATCTATCTCAATAGCATTGATAAAACTATTAAATACTTGTGTCAAAGAGTTGGCCCGAGCTACATTTGGCAACGATGCCAGTGCATAAGATGTTAGTTCTTCATTTTGAAGGATTTTGTTAAACTCATCGACTAAATGTGGTGACACATTTCCAAATAATAAAGAAGCTTTTTGTCTAACAACAATGCTACTATCTTTTGTGGCACTTATCAAAACATAATCTATTACATTCTCGTCAAAAGTGTAGTTTGGAAGGTTAGAAACGATCTTTGCCCTAATTGAGGGGATCTGATCATTCACAAGAGTCCGGAATATGGGCAGCGTCAACTTAGAATCTCTGACAATCGGAATAAATGAAGCCGAAAGAAACCTGATTCGATGATCATTAGCTTTGCAATATACTCTTATCAGCTCCATCACAGTTTCATCTCTGAATTTCGAAGGAATAGACGAAAGCACTTCAACATACAAATTAGAGACAAATGTTGAGTTTTTCGCGCTGGTTGTCAGATATGTATTGAACAGTATGGTAAAAATATCCTTCTTAATAAGCCTTAAACCGTCTTCTCCAAAATTATCGACAATAAGGCGGATAATAGGTGGAATCTTTTCAAAGTTTCGAGTATTGCACTTATCTATATCAAGTTTCATTTGTGGTATTATATACTCAACAACCAACCCTATTCCAAAGTCTTGAGGCTGTATAAACCGGCTTAGGAATGGCTGACAGAGTTTACCAACAAAATCTGCATCAATTAAGTCTTCTATTAAAAATGAGGGACTATGTTGTTGGAGCTTGTTATCAAGCATTTAGATTGAATAAAATGGCCAAATTATATATAACTCACTCAATGATTTAAACTTTTCTATACTGTTTATTGTACGAAATGACCAAATAGCTCTCAAATTTGACCAATCTGTCAAAAAGTCATTATAGATTCAGGAGGAAATTTTCCTTACCGGGTTACGAAATATTACAACGGAAATTTTATATACACAGATTTACATAGCATGCCTCTTCCCACTTTTGCCACCATATTGACTTCGTTTTTTCCATTTCCCAAGGCTTCTTTCCAACATAGTGAAGAATATAAGAATTTGGATCTTCGTAACCCATGACAAGTGTATTATACTTTGGGTGAATCACATTGTACTGGCCAAAAAACTTGTTTATATACACCTGGTCACCAATATTCATGAGTTCTTTAGTATTTTTGGCGAAATACATGATATCTGCGAGTTTCTGCTGATTTGGCTCAATAATCATCACTCCAGTATTGCAGAACTGGACAATATTGGGGTCAGGTGCACATGAAAGTTCTTTAAACTTAAACAATTCATCTACTGGGCGAATCACAATTGTATCAGAATCAAGGTATAGCACTTTCGAAAACTCAGTAAGGTTCCAGATGCTAATTTTTCCCCAAGATACCCTGGAGCTTGAATGTTGTTTAAAAACGTTAATATATCGAATTTCCCAAAATGTTGATAACATATTTACATATGAAACGTTCATATTCATTGGAACCAAACAAATCATTCGTAACTGAGGACTATGGTGTTCTTTAATTGAATATCCCAATGCATAAGCTCCTTTTGCAAATTCCTCATTGCAAAATGTAGCTATGCAGACATTCTTTTCGCTATGCTCGATATTTTTTTGCGATGAATAGACGGAATAAATCACAATAAAAAAAAAGAGAAAAATGTTCTCCAGATTTATGTGAAAATGACGTTTATGAATTACATAACCAGCTTGAGCTCTCTGAGGTTGAGAGAAAAATTACGAAATGTAACAGCTCCTATCACAAAGAATAATATTCCCAACAACAAAGAAAACGGAAGAGCAGGAAGTGGGCGTTCAAAATAGGCTAAACATAGAAGTGTCAATGACAAACCCATTACAACAGCAAGAATGCAAAGTACAACAAGATCCCACCCTAAGCGAGCAGCCCTGGTAATAAGAATACCATAGAAGACAAAATCTCCAAGACCAAGTTTAACGCCTTCATTCTTATCTTTGGAGTGCTTCTTTTTATGCTTTTTCTTATCTGTTTCCACAACAACCGACCCGTCCTTAAGTTTTTGGGGTCTTTGAGGCCTCTTTTTCTTAACAACTTTTTCTTGTTGTGGTTCAACTGGGGGTACAAAGTTTTCGTTTGGTTTATCTTGGTGAACATTTTCTTCAACTGGTTTAAACGCAATTTCTTCTAACTCTGCTTCTTTAGATTCTGAACTCTCTTCAGGATTAACCTCGTGAACTTCTTCTTCTTCTTCTGGCATTGCAAAAGCAGCTGTCGAATAGATCAAAGCTGGAATTGGTTCTCCTCTTTCGATGCTCTTTTTTATCAGGACATTTAGGAGGCCTTTGGGACATAACACAACAACAGCATCATATATGACAAGTAAAACCAATAATATCCAAATTGTCCAGTCTGGTATGATAAGAAATACTATGGCGGTAAGCATAGATATTAGCACCAGAAATGCTTGAGTAACAACAAGAGGCGCTCTCCAAAATATGGCCATATTAGCTACTGCGGCTAAATTTATAAAGAGAAGGACTATGGTAATCCAATCAAAAGGACTATTAATCAGACTAGGAACTGTTTTAAAAGAAATATATATATAATATGACATTAAAGAAGAAACAGCCAAAACCATCCAGCCGAAAATCACCTTAATACATCCGCAAACATAAAGTGTTAATAATATTGCTGTGACAACTATAATCATAATAATCAAAAACAGAGCCAAATACAAAGAAACACTCAAAGAAACACCTCCATCATTGTTTGATAATGTATCTGCTAGAGAACGATCCAAATTTGCCGCTCCTGTTGTTTGTTCCAAAAATCTAGTCATTGTGGCATCCAAAATAAGTACAATAAGAACAGGAATTCCGATTTTAATAATTTTTCTCGAGTAGAGCTCGAGAAACTCGTGGATAGAAACTTTTTTCCCAGACAAAACTCTGAAAACCGCGGTATAAATATGTGAAAAAGCGAATCACGAAATAATGAGGAAATTGCCAAAAAGAAAGATATTTGATTGAGTTAGTAGCCTAATAGTATTCTCATTGTGTAGAGAAAAAGTCCAGCAGTGAATGGTGTTGAAAAGTTGAAGCTGGATTAGACCAGGGTCTTCAACTGAGAATGAATTTTGGGAGTACATTAATGATGAGTGATAAAGTGGATCATATTGAGAAGATAAAACACAATTGAAAAATGATACAGATCCAGTGCCTCCTTCAAGATTTCGTGTAACCGGTTTATTCTGTACTTGAGCAAAGACGCACTCAAGTATATTGAGTGATGCTCTTGATAATCGAAACTCAAACCATCCAACAGTTGCTGTACAATTAACAAAGTTGATCTTTCGAATCTGAACAATTACATCAGCTTTCATGATATACAGTCCATATATTGCAGGACCTTGTAGATGGCATATATGGGAAAAAGTGGATAATTCGCCAGAATAAAATGGAACAGAACCATGCCCGGCAAAATATGTATTTGAAGGAGTGTACGAACAGTTGCATTGGCTCCATATCGATGACTCTCTACCAAATGATGATGATCCAGCTCCAGATATATGATATGTTGTTTCATCAGTAAGATTTATTTCGTTTTTCGCATTTGTTGATGTTGATATTGTAACATATGCTGCACAATACAATGCTTTACTTTGATAAAAGCATGATTTAGTTTGCTGAAGATTTTTGCAATTGTTTATAAATATTCCCCCTCCATGGTTTCCTGAAACACATCGATCAAAAGTGGTAACACCGCAAAATACTTCAGCTGATGGGCAATCTAAATACATTGCACCACCATGACCGCTATTAACACATGATATAAATATCACGTTTATAAGGCGAAAAACACCAGTTGATTGGTACGTGAAAATTCCGGAATGAAGAGATGTCTTTTCCTGCATAAAAATCTATGGATATACCATGGGATATTTATTAAAAAACCTGTTCATTAGTGCAATTTTCCTCACATAAAGCCCTAACACCTATTATTTACTTTCAATCGGGAAGAATAAGGGATTTTAAGATAGTTCCTGGGTATTAATAAGGGTCGAAATGGGTTTTCGATTTCCCATGATTATATTTTAATTTGTTAAGCTTTATTATAAGTGATACATTATTTAGTTCATCAAAACCATTTATAGGGATATTGAGAATAGTGTTAATTAACATAATACCTATCGTGATGTATTTGTTTTATGAACTTAACCATGAAATTTTTTCAGGGTCTTTTTTTAACAGATCAATACAATAATAAAATCCCTGTGCTTAGTTTAATTCAATTTTCTTAAGATGGAACATTTAATGAATTGTTTGAGAGATGGATTTAGCAGTCGTAATTCATGTATGGAGAATGATGGTTTTATGATTATTAGGGAAGAAAATGAGTGCTTTCTTCATTTATCAGACATTGTTGAAGAACAATTTTTTGAACCTCACCATGATTTAAAGAAAACTAGGCGTTTTTTTTGGGTAATTAATACTTTATTGTTAATTTTGCTTTTCATAACGCACATAATGAAGAAGGAAGTTAGTGGTTTTTCTATTTATCAAGATAATGCTATTAATTCAAGGATTTTGTCAATCTGTGTCAATGAATCAGTATCCGTTGGGAGATCGTATTACCAATCTAACATCAATATATTGGATTGTTTTTTCACAAGGATTTATAGTTACTCTTCTGAAGGAGGTGTTATTTATATCTATGGTAACTTTGATGCTACCTTATCTACTTGCATGTTTTATGAATGCAAAACAAATAGATATGGAGGAGCAATTTATTTATCAGGGAACAGAATAAATTTGAATAAAATTTGTGCCAGCAACTGTATTGCTGATTGGTATGATCATTTTGCTTTTCTTAGCGGAGATGAATCGAATAATATCAATTATTTATCTATTAATAAGTGTTCAGATGATTTAGCACGCCCTAATTCATTTACAATAAAATATTGGGGTTCAATTTTATCTAATTCAAACAGTTCATTAAATCGGTGCAGCCATTCTGGAGGAAATTTTGAACAAACAACAGATTTGAGAATATCTTTTTGTACATTTTCAAATAATGCTGCAAATTCGGAATCCATATTTTCTGTTTATCCTACGGGAGGGGTTGTTTTAATATCTTTGTCCAACTTTATTAGTAACCATGTTCCAATATCAGATGATGTATGTATAATGTGGTTTTTGTATTCAAGTAGCATTGAGTATTGTAACATTGAGTATTGTAACATTGTTAATAATAGAAATCTACTTTTTATTGCTTCTAATCTTGACGTCAGGCATTGCTATATATATCATAATGGTATTACTAGTTGGACTGGTGTTAACCTAGTTCAAAACAATACTTTTTCTTATTTCCCATCATATCAATTCACATATTTCAATTCAATTCACTGTAATGCAGATGTCCCGTTTCCAGATAGAACTCCACATATGACAATAAAACGAACAGCAAGTCCAACAAATATTCCTACTCCGAAGATCACCCCACAAATAACCCCAAAATCAACACCTATTCGCACACCAATTCGAAGTGCAACATTGATTCCTACACCAAAATTGACACCAAAGAATACCCCACAGATCACACCTATTCGCACACCAATTCGAAGTGCAACATTGATGCCTACACCAAAATTGACACCAAAGAATACCCCACAATTCACACCTATTCGCACACCAATTCGAAGTGCAACATTGATTCCAACACCACAATATACTCCTAAGATCACTCCACAATTCACACCTATTCGCACACCAATTCGAAGTGCAACATTAATGCCAACACCACAATATACTCCTAAGATCACTCCACAATTCACACCTATTCGCACTCCAATTCGAAGTGCCACATTAATGCCAACACCACAATATACTCCTAAGATCACTCCACAATTCACACCTATTCGTACTCCAATTCGAAGTGCAACATTGATTCCTACACCAAAATTGACACCAAAGAATACACCACAAATCACACCTATTCGAACACCAATTCGAAGTGCAACATTGATTCCTACACCAAAATTGACACCAAAGAATACACCACAAATCACACCTATTCGCACACCAATTCGAAGTGCAACATTGATTCCTACACCAAAATTGACACCAAAGAATACACCACAAATCACACCTATTCGAACATCAATTCGAAGTGCCACATTGATTCCTACACCAAAATTGACACCAAAGAATACACCACAAATCACACCTATTCGCACACCAATTCGAAGTGCAACATTGATGCCTACACCAAAATTGACACCAAAGAATACACCACAAATCACACCTATTCGTACTCCAATTCGAAGTGCAACATTGATTCCAACACCAAAATTGACACCAAAGAATACCCCACAATTCACACCTATTCGCACACCAATTCGAAGTGCCACATTAATGCCAACACCACAATATACTCCTAAGATCACTCCACAAATCACACCTATTCGCACTCCAATTCGAAGTGCAACATTGATTCCAACACCAAAATTGACACCAAAGAATACCCCACAATTCACACCTATTCGCACACCAATTCGAAGTGCCACATTAATGCCAACACCACAATATACTCCTAAGATCACTCCACAATTCACACCTATTCGTACTCCAATTCGAAGTGCAACATTGATTCCTACACCAAAATTGACACCAAAGAATACCCCACAAATCACACCTATTCGTACTCCAATTCGAAGTGCAACATTAATGCCAACACCACAGTATACTCCTAAGATCACTCCACAATTCACACCTATTCGTACTCCAATTCGAAGTGCAACATTGATTCCAACACCAAAATTGACACCAAAGAATACCCCACAAATCACACCTATTCGCACACCAATTCGAAGTGCAACATTGATTCCTACACCACAATTGACACCAAAGAATACCCCACAGATCACACCTATTCGCACACCAATTCGAAGTGCAACATTGATTCCTACACCACAATTGACACCAAAGAATACCCCACAAATCACACCTATTCGTACTCCAATTCGAAGTGCCACATTGATTCCTACACCAAAATTGACACCAAAGAATACACCACAAATCACACCTATTCGTACTCCAATTCGAAGTGCAACATTGATTCCTACACCAAAATTGACACCAAAGAATACCCCACAATTCACACCTATTCGCACACCAATTCGAAGTGGCACATTCATGCCAACCCCACAATATACTCCTAAGATCACTCCACAATTCACACCTATTCGCACACCAATTCGAAGTGCCACATTAATGCCAACCCCACAATATACTCCTAAGATCACTCCACAATTCACACCTATTCGCACTCCAATTCGAAGTGCCACATTAATGCCAACCCCACAATATACTCCTAAGATCACTCCACAATTCACACCTATTCGCACACCAATTCGAAGTGCCACATTAATGCCAACACCACAATATACTCCTAAGATCACTCCACAAATCACACCTATTCGCACTCCAATTCGAAGTGCAACATTGATTCCTACACCAAAATTGACACCAAAGAATACCCCACAAATCACACCTATTCGAACACCAATTCGAAGTGCCACATTGATTCCTACACCAAAATTGACACCAAAGAATACACCACAATTCACACCTATTCGCACACCAATTCGAAGTGCAACATTGATTCCTACACCAAAATTGACACCAAAGAATACCCCACAGATCACACCTATTCGCACACCAATTCGAAGTGCAACATTGATGCCAACACCACAATATACTCCTAAGATCACTCCACAATTCACACCTATTCGCACACCAATTCGAAGTGCCACATTAATGCCAACACCACAATATACTCCTAAGATCACTCCACAATTCACACCTATTCGTACTCCAATTCGAAGTGCCACATTGATTCCTACACCAAAATTGACACCAAAGAATACACCACAATTCACACCTATTCGCACACCAATTCGAAGTGCAACATTGATTCCTACACCACAATTGACACCAAAGAATACCCCACAGATCACACCTATTCGCACACCAATTCGAAGTGCAACATTGATTCCTACACCACAATTGACACCAAAGAATACCCCACAGATCACACCTATTCGTACTCCAATTCGAAGTGCAACATTGATTCCTACACCACAATTGACACCAACGAATACCCCACAAATCACACCTATTCGTACTCCAATTCGAAGTGCAACATTAATGCCAACACCACAATATACTCCTAAGATCACTCCACAATTCACACCTATTCGCACTCCAATTCGAAGTGCCACATTAATGCCAACACCACAATATACTCCTAAGATCACTCCACAATTCACACCTATTCGCACACCAATTCGAAGTGCCACATTAATGCCAACACCACAATATACTCCTAAGATCACTCCACAATTCACACCTATTCGTACTCCAATTCGAAGTGCCACATTGATTCCTACACCAAAATTGACACCAAAGAATACACCACAATTCACACCTATTCGCACACCAATTCGAAGTGCAACATTGATTCCTACACCACAATTGACACCAAAGAATACCCCACAGATCACACCTATTCGCACACCAATTCGAAGTGCAACATTGATTCCTACACCAAAATTGACACCAAAGAATACCCCACAGATCACACCTATTCGCACACCAATTCGAAGTGCAACATTGATTCCTACACCACAATTGACACCAAAGAATACCCCACAGATCACACCTATTCGCACACCAATTCGAAGTGCAACATTGATTCCTACACCAAAATTGACACCAAAGAATACCCCACAAATCACACCTATTCGTACTCCAATTCGAAGTGCAACATTAATGCCAACACCACAATATACTCCTAAGATCACTCCACAATTCACACCTATTCGCACTCCAATTCGAAGTGCCACA
>Ga0209639_1001517_pt1 | contig 22380 bp, 14 predicted proteins | sample EPASupsiteHSE605_FD_187268 | JGI IMG/M metagenome (GOLD analysis project Ga0209639, IMG submission 187268) | Bioremediated contaminated groundwater from EPA Superfund site, New Mexico - Sample HSE6-05 (SPAdes) (version 2) | ecosystem: Environmental > Aquatic > Deep subsurface > Groundwater >...
TATTGTTGCTTCAATAGTTGAAACTGGTGTAGATACTATTGTTGATTCAATAGTTGAAACTGGCGTGTTTAATATTGTTGCTTCAATAGTTGAAGCTGGTGTAGATATTATTGTTGATTCAATAGTTGAAGCTGGTGTAGATATTAATGTTGATTCAATAGTTGAAACTGGCGTGTTTAATATTGTTGCTTCAATAGTTGAAACTGGTGTAGATATTATTGTTGCTTCAATAGTTGAAACTGGTGTAGATATTATTGTTGCTGCAATAGTTGAAACTGGAGAACATAATATTGTTGCTGCAATAGTTGAAACTGGTGTAGATATTATTGTTGATTCAATAGTTGAAGCTGGTGTAGATATTAATGTTGCTTCAATAGTTGAAACTGGTGTGTTTAATATTGTTGCTTCAATAGTTGAAACTGGTGTAGATATTATTGTTGCTGCAATAGTTGAAACTGGAGAACATAATATTGTTGCTGCAATAGTTGAAACTGGTGTAGATATTATTGTTGATTCAATAGTTGAAACTGGTGTAGATATTATTGTTGCTTCAATAGTTGAAACTGGTGTAGATATTATTGTTGATTCAATAGTTGAAACTGGTGTAGATACTATTGTTGATTCAATAGTTGAAACTGGTGTAGATATTATTGTTGCTGCAATAGTTGAAACTGGAGAATATAATATTGTTGCTTCAATAGTTCGAACAGGTGTCAGACTAAATGTTCTAGCCGGTGATGGTGCTAATGTAGCTGTTCGACTTGGAAATGGTGTTTGAATAGGTGTCATCGCTGGTGTTGGTGCTAATGTAGCTGTTCGACTTGGAAATGGTGTTTGAATAGGTGTCATCGCTGGTGTTGGTGCTAGTGTAGCTGTTCGACTTGGAAATGGTGTTTGAATAGGTGTCATCGCTGGTGTTGGTGCTAGTGTAGCTGTTCGACTTGGAAATGGTGTTTGAATAGGTGTTCTCGCTGGTGTTGGTGCTAGTGTAGCTGTTCGACTTGGAAATGGTGTTTGAATAGGTGTCATCGCTGGTGTTGGTGCTAGTGTAGCTGTTCGACTTGGAAATGGTGTTTGAATAGGTGTTCTCGCTGGTGTTGGTGCTAGTGTAGCTGTTCGACTTGGAAATGGTGTTTGAATAGGTGTTCTCGCTGGTGTTGGTGCTAGTGTAGCTGTTCGACTTGGAAATGGTGTTTGAACAGGTGTTCTAGCAATAGTGGCTGTTCTAGGAGGAATAGTTGTTGGAGATGGGACAACATAAATTAGTGGAGAATCAGCATGACAGAAACCAGTCTTAAAATAAACTAGTGTATGGGTGCTTGAAATTGTGAAAGCGCAGTTTGAGAAATCAATACTCCCTGCAGTGGTGGTTCCAGAGTGGGCAATTTTGGAATTGACTACAGAGCAACTAGTAGACCGAAATAGAGGTCCAATGTTATTTTGAAATACACAATTTGATAATGTTGCTTGACTATTAATTAATAAAACAGAACTCTCTGAAAGCAGTCCTGATACAAGGCGATTATTCACAATATTAGCCTCCCCAATAAACCCGGAAAAAATAATTCTAAACATGTGTCCTTGAGAAAAATTATTGTGAGCAAGAGTTGCCCTCCTGTTTCCATCACTGAAGTCTCCTTCTAAATGTAAACAACATGCCCCAGCTCTACACATTGATATATTGTTATCCAAATATAAAATTCTCCTTTGACTTATATAAAGGGTATATGAATTTCCAATATTTGGAGTCTGAGAGCACTTAGCAATAGAGCAATAAGTAAATCTATTATAATCAGTTGTCGATACCAAACCTACATGTCCAAGATCGGTTGCTCTGCATAAATGGGTACATATCATATTTAGGATGCAATCTTTTGCCATGATTTCAAAAACTCCCCATGAATTAGCTCGAATCTCATTAAACATTGAACAATTAATACTATCCACATAGCTTCCTAAAACATATGCTATTCCACCATTTCCATTATAAACTTGACTTCTTGAGAAAGAACAGTATGAAATTGAAATCTCTTGATTTGTATATGATCTTCCGGATGATATGCTCTGACTAACACATCCATAAGACTTCATATGTAAGACTATAATGACTTCTAATGATTCACATATCATTATTCTATAGAGATAATTAAGCCTCATTAATTAATAGAATACTTCTTCACAAAAAATGACCATTTATAATTTCTGATCCTAAATTGATTGATTTGTTAGAAAATTCAAATAAAAAACCCGCAATATTAAAAAAACCCTATCAAGACTTTCTTCAGTTAAAGGTCAATAAAAGTGACATTGACAATAAATACCACAGTGACCGTAATATTAAACATCACATTTTAAACACTGTTGTATTAACAATAAAATGTTGTGATAATCGTATGATTATGGTGGATTTTCGTTTTTAAGTGTCTCCATATTAATCCAAAGCTCTGGGATGTCCTAATCTAATATTAAAACATGATATGATCAGAAAAAAACTATATTTTTGAGTTCTATCTTCAAAAGAATATATCAATACGAGACAAATTAAGATTCTTGATTGAAAACCATGCAAAAAAATTAAAGTCTTTTTAAAATGCCCAGATTACCGACTAAAAATTAATTCTCTAAATCCCATTTCAAGCAATACTCAACAATATTGAGCATATAAATACTGTTTTAATAAATTAATTTTCATTTATACAACATTCTTGAGTAATAAAACCAATATTATCTTTTTTTCTATTCAGAATACCAATTTTTTCATATCGATTGATATGTCATTGTTTTTATTCTCAGGGTGTTGAGTGTTTTAGAATATACACATGTTTAGTTTCTCATGAGATTCTTGTTAAAATCCTAGGAATATTTTTTGATGGAAAAATATAATATTAAATTAACAAAATAAGGCGATAATATGATTTATATACCAATATTCTAATTATGTGAGGATGAATATGTCATTGCTATTATAAGACGATCAAAAAAATGCAAGTGATTCCTAAAAGGACTTTTTCTGCCTCCCAGCATTGTGCTTTATTGTCAAGTACCGATTTCCTTCAAATAAACACGAATAGAGTTTCAATAATCGATGTTCGGACTGGTTTCTGCAAGTATTTTTATTTCCTTGATCAAGTACCAAGAAAGTTATATTTTTCTCCCCAATTCCCTAGCAAAATGGTTCTTGTGTATCCCCAAAGAGCTAATCAAGGAGAAACGTTGATTCTTCATGAAATTCTCACGGGAAAAGTGTTACACTGTCTGTGCTTGAAATCACATAACCAAGAGTTTTTTGATGTTTCACTGGGTACCTATATGTATTTTATTGTGTCAACTAACCGAAATTCCGTATTTTTCATGAGTTATTCTACAGGTTCAGTGAGTCAGGCTGATTTTCCAGTTCCTATTAACCGAATCATTGCAAATCCAGAAGAAAATCAGTTTTTAATTATTAGATCTGATGAAACCCAACAAGAAATACTCACAAAAGATTTTTCATCAAAATCAACACAACCTATTGTTAAGAATTCTTATATGAAGTATGTTGGACCGAATTTAGTCTATGGAATGGAAAATGGGGAGATTCATATAATGTCTGGGGATATTCCCAAAGTCATACCCACACCACATGGGACTATTCCACTTGATTCAACAGATATTGTGGGGGTAACAAAGGATGGGAATTTATTCTTTTTAGATGATCAATCTGTTTTTGCTTCTAATTTTGGGGTTAATTCCATATGGAGCTTTGGTTCTTCAATTATTGCAGTATCCTCGCAATTTGTACATTATTATGAAATTAAGAAATACACAGTGCACTCTATATCTGATTGTCAACCACCAGAGCCATTTCAAGCAAATATTGGTTCGATTAATTCTTCAGTCTTTTTCGCAATTAGTAACAATATTTTTCAATACAATGTATCTCAAGGGGAAAATAGCAAGTTTACATCATTACCCCAAGGAGCAGTTGTTGAAAAAATTATTTCTACATTTGCTGTAGTATCGATTGTATACCACATAGGAACTAAAGAGAGGAAGATAATCACATTTGTAACAGGAACCAAACAAAGAGATGAGCCTGGTATTGATGCAGTAATTGGGTTTGGAGGGATTACCTGGTTTTTACAGGAAGATTCTGTTATTGGTATCGGGAGGAAGAATTTATCAATAGAAGAAAAAGTGAGAATAAATATAGGTTCTCAACATGGATATACCAATGTATTGAAAATGAATGACTTTATTGGCTTATATAATTCTTCAAATGGGACCATTTCCTTTATTTTGAATCAAAAACTTAAGACGTTTTCAATAATGCCAGGTGTTACAGTTTTTAATTGGCCAGCATTATGTACCAATGATTATGTTTATATTTGCCAGAAGGCAATGCCCTTTGGGGATGTTTCATTGAAAGATTTCATTCAAGTTGAGGCAAAAGTTTCGAGTTGTGTTTGGTTTGCTTGGTCATTATTTGCAATGATTGGTTCAAGTTTAGTCAAGATTAACACCAAAGGGAAGGTTTCTCAGTTTTGGAAAACTCCAAATGAATCATATTCTATTGCTGCAGTTCTCCCATCTCAGTTAGTCTTTGTTACCACATTTGAGACATGTCAGCCAATATCATATAACCGCGCTGTAATATATGACATATTATCGGATTGCTTGCCAGAAGATGTTGTGTTATCAAAACTTCTTGCATTTATTCCATCAAAGAGCTTTGATCCCATATATATTCAGGATGCTCATCCAAAAGTTGCAATGGCAGTTATGCAAAAATCCAAACCATTATATATTAATAATGATGTTATTATTGCATATTCAAAGTATGCTAGGTTTAATGAATTATATTTATTGTCAAAAGAGCTTAAAACAAATCCTGATATATTATTAGAAATAGCTAAGAAGGCAAAAGAATTTGGTCAATTTGATATTTCTAGGCAAATATATGAATCGCTTGGGGAATATATTGAGCTTTTCGAATTATTTGTTATTCTTTGGAGTAGTCACAATCTTCAAGTATTAGCTCATAAATCACCACTAACTCCATGTGTTAGAATGTTTGACCTTAGTCCAATTGACTCAGAATATGAGCCAATATCCAATTTAGCTCTCCCAACTGTAGCACCAATCATTACTGAAAAAGAGTTTTATTTGTATTATGGAGAGGCTTCTGAAAACCAACAAATCTTCCCAAGCGCATTCGATGAAATCACAGATTTCGGTAAAACAGAGCACCCAATCACGGGTTCTGAAATGGAAGCTGCTCAGCAAACTATTTCCAATACACAACCAGAGCCTGAACCTGAAATCCCAGCTGAACAGATAGTATATGCAGAAAAACCCAAAGAAGAAAAACAACTTAAAGTTGAACTAGCAAATAATCAATTCTTCGACGATGATCCACAAGAAAATACTCCAAGGATAGACGTTAAAATAAGCTATGATAAACCAAAGGGAGCTCCAAAAGTGATTGGGAAATTTGAAATGGGCGCGGGAACAACAAGGAAAAGAAGCAGCACACACAAAAAGGCATTCAACGAAAGAGATTTATCTCTCAACCCCTCTCAAGGTAGAGATATTGCCGATATGCTCAAGGATAATAATAATGAAGAGAATACCCCATTCCAAAGCTCAATGTTTGCAGATTTCAAATAAAGTGAACTTTTTATACCTTTACAGTGAGCAATTTATTGCGTAAACACTTTACATTGTAAAGTGTTCGCCGGTTTTGACAATTTTATGTCTCAAGCACAATTTGTTGTTACTAAATGGAATGGTGTTGCATTGTGGTCTTGGGAAATGGAACAAGACACATGTGCAATTTGTAAGTATGTTTTCTTTTTAACCTCAGAATGTCTTTAGTTGAGAAATGCGTTCAATGTCAAGCAAATGATCAAGGTGAAAATGTTGCATGTCCTCCTGCTTTCGTATGTTTTGTTTCTAACAACAGGGTGTTTGCAATCATGCATTTCATCAGCATTGTATAGAAAGATGGGTTAGAACAAATCCAATTTGCCCATTATGTAATGCACCATGGAATCCAAACCCGCGTTAATGATATAATAAAAATGATTTTATTTCCAGTTTGGGGAATCGCCAATTCTTTTGATCAACTTGGTTATTATTTCGGCAACTTTGTTTGGGGCATCTTCATGAATGCAGTGGTTAGTTTCGATTACTACTGATAATTGGAATTTCCCTGACATGTGAGCAATAGTGAATGGTGTATCCAAGCGGTCAATTGTTGGAAGAACCAATACTTTGTACACAGGAGATTTCAGATATGCTTCAGCAAAACCTATAAACCAACCATTCCAATCATTTTCACACTTAAGGAGATCAGTTCTCCATTTATAAGTCCCATCTTCGCATAATTTCACTCTTCCTGCAGAGGAAATTGAGGCACTTTCTGGATTCTGCATCTCACCAGATGTGGATATGTATGAAATAACATCAGCAGCAGATTTGAAAGATTGAGGCCTAGCAGCTAAAATATTTCTCATTTGCGGCATTTGTTGGATAGATAACCCCTCGATTGTATCAATAACAATTAATGCAAAACAAGGAATCTTTGAGGATGCGAATGTGGCGATTGTGCCTCCTAGAGAGTGACCAACCAAAATCACTTTTTTATCAAGAGGGATAACAGCAGAAGATATGCTCACAAAATCTTCAACCAGGCCATCAATACTCAAATCAGTTGCTGGATTACCAACAGTGTCTCCATGACATTTCAAATCCGGGGCAATTACAGAATAATGTTTTCGAAGATTATTCGCCAGAAGAGAAAAAGACAATCCACTGTGACCAGCTCCGTGTGCAAAATATATAACATAATTGGAGTCATTCATAGATGAATATACATTAAAAGCACCCCTGTTTGTCTCTACAATCCTTTTATCATCCCAATACTCATCCCAAGAAGAAAACTCAGTCATGTGCAAATTAATCGGTCATTTACGAAGGTCGGTTAATATACGTTTAATTATTGTACAAAATGCATCCAAAGAGATATGTTGAAGGTGTCAAACCTGCTGGAATTAGTACTAAAACTGGAGAGAAAGCGATTGATTGTTTCAAATCAAATACTGATTATAAAGGTGGTGACGTTCAACTTGCATACAGATCCCACAAACTTGGAAATCCAGGTGAGCGTATGCACGTTCCTGGTATTGTTGGACCTCAAGTAGATAACAATTTAGTTTTTGGTATTAAAACCGGATCCAAGAACTGCTCAACAGCAGAGTGCATTAAAGCTGAGCCCGAACATGTTTCTCAATCCTACAAGCATTTTATCGAAGAAAGTGAATCAACTTATGAAAGTTATAAAAAGCCAGTTGGTAAAACACCCCAAGGGCAAACTGAAATACCTGAAAAGCTGATGAAGAACGGATTTGGTGTCTCCACAAGGTTTAGTGAGTCTGCAGGAACTGTTATACAAAATACCAAGCAAGATATTTTGCAAGACCCCAGAGTTCAGACCTCATATCAGGCAAAAAGAAATTATGATTGGAAAACAATTAATCCCAATTCTCATACATTTGGCATAAAGAGCGAAGGTAATATTGATCACGTCAATGAAGTATTTAGAAGTGAGAATGAACAACATATAACTGCTATCGCAGTCGATAGAGCCAAGAACTCTGCAATTGTACCAGATCCCGATCCAGTCAACCCTCGCCCAAGAACTACAATGAGAACAATGGGAGGAAAGCAAGTTAGAAACACCAGAGATCCAGCTGAATTACCACCAGCAGGTTTACCAACCACTTCAATTGAGTTTTGTGTTGGAGATACAATCACTGGATTAGGCTTAATGGATTCATTTAGTGTTGACAGGTCAACAGAGAACAAACAATGGACAATGGCTGATGATATGGTTCACGGTATTAAAACAAAGCCTAACCCATTTCCGAACCCACTTCGTGGAAATGGAAAGTATTCATCTTTAGGACTTTCAGAAGAAGATTTTCTATTATTGAGGTCTAAGGGGCAGATATTACCAATTATGACTCGCGCTCTCGGAATATCAGATGAAAAAGCGATTGAGATCTTCGATACAGTATCACAAAGAGTTAACAGGCAAAAAATATCTGTTTCTGAATTCCACCAGCAATATAAACTTGATTTACATTATCGTTTTTTGGCACTTTTATGTCGGCCGAGAATGATGATCCTGCACACTCCCTTGGAGTAAAAAGGGCAGATTTTCGACAAAGAGCTCATTCAAACCCATTAAGCGATAGGAATATTCCATATCCATTGTCTCCCGATGATGTTGACTGGTCTGAGTTTTATCCAATATTGAAAGATAAACCTCAAGAAATAAACGATCATTTCCCAACGATTCTTGACATTGGTTGCGGATATGGTGGTATGAGTTTTGCACTGTCAACGCAATTCCAAAATAATCTGATTTTGGCTTTTGAAATTCGGTGTATTGTAACCAACTACGTTGAGAAAAAAGTCCAAGCACTTAGATCACAGAATATGGCGCAAAATGTCGCCTGTCAGTGGGCAAATACAATGAGGACACTAATGAGATATATCAGACCCCACACAATAGAAAAGATGTTTATTCTCTTCCCAGATCCCCATTTTAAGAAGAGGAAAATTAAGTGGCGGATTATCTCACAGCAACTGATGGATGAATACGCATATATAATGAAACCTCAAGGAAGAATCTACCTAGTAACTGATGTAAGGCAATACTTTGAATATGCTGTTCCAATATTACAAGCACATCCACTCTTTGATAAAATCGAGGATTTTGAATCTGATCCATGTGTAGAACTTGCCAAAAACTCAACAGAAGAATCCCAAAAAGTAACCCGAAACGGAGGGCAAAAATTTTGCGCTGTTTTTCAAAGGAAAGACGATTAATAAACATTTCAATTATATGGCATTATTGAATAAAATTTTCGGTTTGTTATTGGTCCAGGACCATAATAGAGATGGCAACATTTCTTGATGACTTAAACAGCGACAATAGCGATAATCCCGAAGAAACCGAAGTTTTAGCTCCACAGGATGTTCCTGGGTCATGGGATGCCTCTGATAATGAAGAGAAAAAGGCATCTTGGGACGATTCTTCTGATAGCGAAGAGGAAGCAGTAAAGGAGGTTCCAAAAGTTGAGGAAAAACCAGAAGTTAAAGTTGAAGAAGTCAAAAAGGTTGTTCCCAAAGTAGAGGAAAAACCAAAAGTAACGGCAAACGTTGAACCACAAGCTGAAGAAGGAGAACATCTGAGGTCTCCAATTTGTGTAATTATGGGGCACGTCGATACAGGAAAAACCAAGTTACTTGATAAAATTAGGAGGTCGAATATTCAGGAAGGAGAAGCTGGAGGAATTACCCAACAAATTGGTGCTACATATTTTCCAAAAGAAACTCTTCGTAGATTGACGACTTTCTTTGCTGACAAGTTCAAACTTGAGTACTTGCTGCCAGGTTTGCTCATCATTGACACACCAGGGCACGAATCTTTTTCCAATTTGCGCTCCCGTGGGTCTTCTCTTTGCGATATCGCCATCCTTGTTGTTGATATCATGCATGGAATTGAGAAACAAACAAGAGAATCAATCGGTCTTCTTCGAGCAAAGAAAACACCTTTTGTTGTTGCATTGAATAAGGTTGATCGTATTTCTGACTGGAAAGCAAATCCAGGTGCTGCTTTTGTTGATTCAATAAGGAAACAGAGCCAGCACTGCAAAGATCAGTTTAAAAAGAATTTGGCCAGTGCATTGACGCAATTCCAAGAAGAAGGATTGAACGCTAAGCCATACTATGAAATGAAATTCGGTGATAATGTTCGTGTTAGCGAAATACCTGTAATTCCAACATCCGCAATTACTGGTGAGGGTATTCCTGATTTGCTTGCTATTGTTCATCTTCTTACCCAAACAAAAATGCAGAAGAAATTGACATCTAAAAATGAACTTCAATGTACAGTACTTGAAGTTAAAGTTGAACAAGGAATTGGAACCACATTGGATGTGATTCTTGTTAACGGTGTTTTGAGAGTGAATGATACAATTGTGGTTGCTGGTTTGAATGGACCAATATCTACACATATTAGGGCTTTGTTAACACCAGAACCAATGAAAGAATTAAGAGTTAAAAGCCAATGGGTTCATCATGAAGTCATATATGCAGCAATGGGATGCAAAATTGCCGCACCAGGACTTGAAGGAGCTATTGCTGGATCTGAACTCTTTGTTGCTAGTAATCCGGATGAAGTAGAGGAACTTAAGTCGAAGGTTGTCGCTGATGTTGAATCTATCCTTGGAAAAGTTGACAAGACCCAAGATGGTTTACTTGTCCAAGCAAGTACCCTAGGTTCACTTGAAGCACTTCTAAGCTTCCTAGAATCAAAAGAGATTCCAGTTTGCAGCGTAGGAATTGGTCCCCTTTATCGTCGTGATCTCCTTCCAATTCAACAAATTGCCCAGAGAAATCCTAAGTTTGCTGTTGCTTTAGCATTTAATGTTGAGATTTCTCAAGAAGCTCAACGATATGCTCAAGAGAATGATATCAAAATCTTTAATGCTGAAATTATCTACCACTTAACAGACATGTATGATTCTTATCTTAAGGATTTGAAAGCAAAAATGAAGGAAGCTGCCAGAGCAAGTGCTATTTTCCCTGTTTCTATCCAATATCTCGAGAATCAACTCATTCACAGATCCAAGCCTGTCATTATTGGAGTAAGAGTTCTTGAAGGCACTCTTAGGAAGGGAACACCTATCACAACCGTCGGAGACCATCCTAGGTTTATTGGGACTGTTGATTCTATTCAAGTCAACAAACAATCCATTGACACAGCCAATGTGAATCAGGAATGTGCTGTTAGCATTAAGCCTCCCAATGATTGGAATCCAGTTGCAGATGAAGATTTCCATCCAAAGGATATTTTTGTGACAAGAATGAACAGACCATCAATAGATTTACTCAAAGAACACTTCAGAGATGATCTTAAGAAAGAAGATTGGGAACTAATTGTCAAAATTAAGCGTCTTCTTAAAATCACCTAAATATCAGTAAAATAGAAGAATTAATTACTAGAATTTTCTTATTAGGAGATTCGAGTATGAATAAAAACAAAGGAGTGATGATTCAAAATCCTTCCCCGAGTTCAAGCTAGAAAGATCCTCCTCTCTGGAAGAGGAAAAATTTTCTGTTTTTTGCTGTTATTCCCATTGGAGTTCTCTGTGATTTGTAACTGGGGTTAAGTTGAACTTCATGATTAACTTGATTTTCAACATCACTCAGATTACCATTTTGAACAGCTCATGAAGAGGAGTCTGATTAGATTATTAAGATATTATAGTATGTTTATTCAATAATGTATTGATAGAATCAATGTCAAAGCAGCTTATAATGATGAAATATCAAGTTGTTATCATTTGGAACTAATCATCAGCATTGTTTCTATGATGAGGAGAACACTTTCCTCTATGCAACCACTAGAACCATGCGAAAAGACCAACAAGAATGCCTCAATTCGGTGAGTTTCCAAGAGATATTGGAGAAACCATTGTAAAATCGAAAAGATTACCTTTGAAAATAACATTATTGGTTGAATGTGAATAGATCAAGCCTAAAGTGTGATGCACTTCCAGTTCCAACACTATTTTTTCATCAAGAAGGGATTTAATTCCATGCAATCAATCCAAAAACAAAGAGAAGGTTTCATCTCAGACAGAAAACAATCTGAAGAAGATATAACTTGAGAGCAAAAACACTGAGATAAAGTTGAAATTTTCATCAAATTCACTGGATATTGATGTTAATCGTGAATAATGTTGACATTAAACTATGATTTAATATGATTAATCAGATCATTAATGCTATCTGGACAATTTCAGTCTTCAAGAATCCTAATAAGAGTATATTCCCTAATTTCTTCGCTATACCTCCAATTTCCTAATAATTTCAAGAAATCAGAGAAATACACTTATGAATATTGGCCTTCCAAATTAAAATCTTTTCCATTTTAATAATTATCAGTAATTTATCCTGTTTTCATGATTGTAAGCCTGGGGATTTCACATTTTACACCATTATTTTTCTTCAAATGGAGGCGAAGGTTTCATTTGAGAATTTCCTTTTTGGAGACGGAAATGAAATTGCTATTGATGATATAGATTTTTTTATTGATCGATTAATCAAATTGCCAAGGATCCGTCCTCATCAACTTGAAAAAGCAGTGAGATTATCAATTGAGTTTAGTACATTAGTTGATTTCGGGCGAAAACTATTAGAAAAATCTAATGAATGCCCAGTTTTGATATATCAATTGTACAAGAGAGGTATTTTTCAATTCGGAGATATACGACAATTTTTAAGTAATGACAATACTTTCTTGTTATGTTATTATTTTCGGAAAGAGATCGGTGATTTTGAGAATTTTATCAAGAGCAAGGATAAACCTGATGATTTTGATGAATCAACCATCGAATTCCTCGAAAATGCAAATGATATTGATCAATTGATAGAATATGGTTATCATCCTTCCAGCATTGAGTATTGTCTTAAGTATGATGTGATTGATGATATATATTATTTCGATAATTTGTATAAAAAAGCTAAAAGGAGCCCTTTTGAGTGGAGCTATAATCCAGAATACCTTGATTTGTTATCTTTCTCTGGATTTTTTGGCTCGATCAAGTGTTTTAAACATTTGCTAATGAAAGGATTCGAGATCAATGATAATGTGCTATCAATGGTTGTCTGCAGTGGTTGCTTAGATCTTTATAATTTATGTCAAGGACCACAATTTTCTTCCAATGATTTTGTTTTCAAAGCATCAGAGTTTTGTCACCTCTCATTGTTAGTTTTCATGGTTGAAAATGGAGCAGATATATATGCGATTAATTTTAATGTTGAGTTTTTGTATTTAATGAGACTCCTCTTCATGTATCTGCTTTGAATGGTCATCTTAGTGTTGTTGAATATCTTTTTAATCAAAAAGCTGATATAAATGCTAAAAATAAAGGTATTGAGTTTTTTGATTTAATGAGACTCCTCTTCATTATGCAGCTAGATATGGTCATCTTTGTGTTATTGAATATCTAGTTAATCAAAAAGCAGATATATATGCAATTAATTCTAATATTGAGTTTTAATATTTCATGAGACACCTCTTCATTATTCAGCTAGTAATGGTCATCTTAGTGTTGTTGAATATCTTGTTAATCAAAAAGCTGATATAAATGCAATTACAAAAAGTTTTGAGTTTTTATATTTAATGAGACTCCTCTTCATTATGCTACTGCAAATGGTTGGATAAATATTGTTGAATATCTAGTTAATCACAAAGCTGACATTAATTCAAAAAATATTAATGTTTTGTTTTTATTTTTCTTAATACTCCTCTTCATCGAGCTGCTTGGAATGGTCATCTTATTATGGTTGAATATCTGGTCAACCAAAAAGCTGATATAAATGCCAGAGATTATTGTGATGAGTTTTTATAATTAATGATACTCCTCTTCATAGAGCTGCTTGGAATGGTCATCTTAGTGTTGTTGAATATTTAGTCAATCAAAAAGTTGATATTAATGCAATTGGTTATATTGATGAGTTATTTTATTTAATAATACTCCTCTTCATAGAGCTTCTTGGAATGGTCATCTTAGTGTTGTTGAATATCTTGTCAATCAGAAAGCTGATATTAATGCAAAAAATAATAATGTTGAGTTTTTTTGTTTGATGATACTCCTCTTCATTATGCTACCACTAATGATCATTATAGTGTTGTTGAATACCTTATTAATCAAAAAGCTGAGATTAATGCAAAAGATAAGAATTTTAAGTGTTTTGGTTTAATAATACTCCTCTTCATTTAGCTGCTAGAAATGGTCATCTTAGAGTTGTTGATCAACTAGTAAATCAAAAAGCTGATTTAAATGCAAAAACTAAGGATTTTAAGTTTTAAGATTTAATTTGACTCCTCTTCATTTAGCTACTGAGAAAGGTCATCTTAGAGTTGTGGAATATCTAATGAATCAAAAAGCTGACATTATTTAAGATGAACCCCCATTTAGATTAGTTAGAATATTGAAATTGGTTCAATTCTTTGAAAGATAAGGAAGACAATTGGTGAGAAGAAGTTTAAATATTGAATCCAATAAAGTTTTTTTATCTATTATTGTTTTTATTATGTGAAATTATTTATATTTTAATATTATAAATAATAATCCATATTAGATTCAAATATTACTTATAATCAGTTAATTATTTGTTGTGCATTTAGAAAATGGGAACTCTTATTTTTCTTTAGATTTGGAATTCATTATTTAACAAAACTGAGGAATAATGTGATTGATGGAATGATGGCAAAAGGAAGAGTTAGGTTATCTATTTGAGAAGTAAATGCCTCATCAAGAGCTCCAATCAATGATGGTATAGCTAATAGGAGAGATTTTCTCATATCCATATCCAATGTTCCAGACAAAGTAACTAATAAAATGCAAATCCAAGTACCAAAAAATGCACCTATTGTTCCTTCTATGCTCTTTTTAGAATTTGGCCACTTATGCTTCCCAAATTTTACCCCAATAGCACTTGCAGCAGCATCACCAATTGCCAAAACACTAATTCCACAAATCCTAACTGCGACACCAACATAGCCATTTAAATTACACAATAACACTGGAATCCCACATCCCAATAACAAAAATAGATGTGTGAGAATTAGTTCACCATTATCTCTATCATCAATATAATCGGAAACATATTTTTCAATGATTTTGTGTATAACTGGAAATCTTACCAATCTAAGACTTTCAACAACCAAAAATGCATAAATGGCACCAGATATTGCTAGTCTCAACCATTCTATATCTAAAAGAGCAGGAGGAACAAAAACTAGTAAAGCCATTATATGGAAAAACTTTCTTTGAATGATTTGGGGAAATTTGCTTAATCCTTTCCAAAATACTGAAGCCAATACAAACGCTATACATGTTGCGCCACAATAAACTAACAATGCAATATGAGTGGGGGAGAAAACAAAACTAATGAGATAAGATAGATTTCGAAAAACAAGGTAAAAAGGCATAAAAGCGACAAATACGACAAAAGGGATTCGGGTTAATAGGGATAATATGAGAGACAATACCCCAGCAATTATAAACATCGAACTAATTTGGCTTATACCATCTTCCTCAATAATAACTCTTATTGGGAGGCATGAAAGTGTTGAAACAATTATATATTCTCCAATGGTAAAGGATCCAGATGCATATTTCATCAATATTGTCATGACCAAAGAAGCAAAAAACACAGAGAGTAATACAGTTATTGTTGAGTCATTAAAGATCCATGATACTAAAGCAGAGATTATAACGCATATTGCTGGATATATCACATCCAGAGTAGGAATCAAATTATTATTAGTCAATAATGATAAGCCGAATACAATTGAACATGACATGCACGTAGAAAAATGTTTGGATTGAAGGGACAACATTGCATTAGTGACCGATATCAATCCGCATACTACAGCAGCCCCAGCATTCTGCCTAAAGGGAGGCCTTGATTGTTTATAATTACATACCCACGTAATCCCTAATAAAACCACTCCAAATGCAAACACATGTATTTCTCCACTCAAAAGCCTCTGTAGAAGAGTAAATATGAAATTCATTGACCATGTTAACGAGTCAAGAGTCTCTAGAATCATTTGTCACCTTTAAATGAATCTAAATCCCTAAATAGATGATATATTAGTTCTTTTTTATTTTTAATGGGAGAACAATATCAATCTGTTCGAGATATTCCTATTCCTGATAACTTGAGCCATATAGAGAGAGCAGAATATACCGCTTATTTGAACACACTTGCGGATCTGGAAGATGAATGGAACAAATTGCAAAACGGCGAGAATGAAGATCAATTAACATGTATCAGCATGATTGAAGAAATGAAGAATAGGAGAATAGATCAATCAAATGAGAGATTAAAACTGAAGCTTGAAATTATTGAAAAGCAATATGAAAGAGAAAGAGAAAAAATATTAGCTGATAAGGAGGAATACCAAAAGCAACTCTTTGATCGTTTACTGAAAGCTTATTACCAATCATATAACAACATCTCTTCACAACTCAAAGATCTCATGGGCAAAGACCATATTGAGTTTTTGGCTCAGCACCAAATAAGTTTCCCACAATTCACTGAATCAACAATGAGAACACGTGTGCAACAACCAGAAGAAGTCAGACCAAAACTCACACCAGCGGAATGCGAAGCAGACATCAGGGCAATCCAGTCTTTGATTAACTCAATGAACCCGAAGTAAAGACCATTTTAAATCATTTGTCAGTGTGTATTATGTGGGTGATGATTATCGACAGCCTCAACCAGATTTATGATTTAGATATATCAGAAAATGGGACTGTTTATGATATGAAACTTTCTCTAAAAAAAGCTTTGGGAAAGGGAAATGTTGATATAATGCTTTATATTAATGGAGCGGTTTTGGATGATAATAAGATCGTTAAAACTTATGGTATTATTCAAGGATCGAAAATAAACGCATTGATTAATGAGATTCATGTTCCAAAAGTAAGAAAACCAAAACCTGCATCCAAGTCTAGTTTTGGAGTTGGTGGTTTGTTGGGAAACCCTTTAACTAAGTTTTCTATTCAAGAATTTGCTAAAAATCCAGAATATTATGCAGCAGTTTTGGAATCAAATCCTCATATGAAACAAGCCATTGAGAACAACCCCATGCTCAAACACGCATTAAATGACCCTGATGCAATGAAAGAACATCTCGAAATGCTTTCTTCACAAGACCATGCAGATCAGATGGCTCTTAACATAGATCGAATGATTTCTCATGCAGAATCAATGCCGAAGGGCATTCATACTATTCAGAGATTTTTAAACGATGTGCACGATCCTATCTTGAATGGAGCTGATGAGAGTTTATTTTTTGCTCCCAATGCTACTAACTTTCTGTCCGAAAAACCCTTTAAACCATCTGAGACAGCTTTGCCTGCAACTCTCTGCAGTGAGAAATATCCGATGACAAATGCGTTTTTTGGAGCATTACAATTGTTTTCGCCTAATATACCAAGCCAATCTGATATTGAAAGAGCTCTATCATTGATTGAAGAAGGTATTAAGATATGTGAAGAAGCTGGGCTTTCTTTAGTCAATGAATCCCAAAAGAGTAAAAATAAACAGCTCAAAGCAGTCAGTTCTCAACCATTTGAGAAAAGATTTCATATTCAGATTCGTCAACTTGAGCTTTTGGGTTATAGAGATAAAAAGAGAAATATTGAGGTTCTTCAAAAGGCTAATGGCAATATTATGGTGGCAGCCTCAATACTTGAAAAGTCATAAACATGTTTACAAAATTTATTTAATCGTCTGTTTGCGGTTTTTCATTTTTTTATGGCTGAAGTTTTAAACACTGTTGTGGAAATGGCTAATCCTGATGATGATTCTTGCTTCTCACTTACATATGGCGAGAGAATAATCGGTTTTGGGATATGTGCTGGATGTGCATTATTATCTGGAATTTTATCAATTGTTTCTTTGTTCATCCTGAATCTGCGAAAATTTTCTGTTTTATTCACTGTTTCCACAATTCTTTTTATGATATCTTTATCTCTTTTAATTGGGTGTAAGAGAATCTGCTCTGTTTGTACAGACAAAAACAGATTGATCTGTTCAGGTGTTATGATACTTGGAATAACTATGACCCTATTCTTTGGTGTTTATAAAAGAGTTATGATACTCTCAATTGCTGGGTTTATTGTCGAGTTCCTTTCTTTCATCTATTTTGCGCTTTCCTTCATTCCAGGAGGAGAAAGGCTCTTTCATTACCTGTTTTTCTAAACATTGTTTCGTAGTTTTTTTGTGAATGGACGTTTAAGCACTTTCCTATGAGCTTAGCTTATGATTATTTGGAGATTTTCAACGGTCTCGGTAGTAGTGATCCTCTTACATTGAAGCATTATGAAGAAATGTACTTGAGAATTGAAAAAGAAGATCCACTTGGTTTATTATATAATTCGATGTCTATAATTTCTCAGACCCAGGACTCAAGATTAATGCTCATTGCTCTAATGTATTCATATCGTATTGTTAACCGATTTATACCCCCTGAAATGGAGTTTCCAGAACCAATTGAAGCCCTTATCAAAGAGGTGATGATTGTTCAAATACAAAAGAATGGATTTGATGACCGTATTGTGAATTACTCATTTTTAATAGTTAACATGCTAATTTATAAGTTTGCTGTTAAAAAAGAGTGGCCGGAAATTCATGAAGTCATGCATGGATTGATTAATTCTTCAAAAGAATCATATGCTATTTCGTTTTTCGCTGCATTTTATCAGAATTTCGTTGATGAATTTCCAGAAGAAGCATTGCAAACATTAATGAACTATTTCTTTGTTAATACCAGTAGCGATGCTACCAAACTCTCGCAAATACATTTATATATTGTATTGTTGCAAGTTAATATTGATTTCATCGAATTACTTCCCGTTTGCATGGATAAGCTCCAAAGTATGAAGACCAATCTTTTGGAGGCATTCTCAAAATTCCTTGATTTCTTCCAATATATTGAAGATGATTTTCCTGAAGAGATTTTTGTTATCATTCAATCTTTGTTAAGTGTTTCTGTTTCATCTCACCATTCAGAAGGTACTCGAATCGGTGTGATTGAAATATTAGATGAGATGTGTAAGATATCAAAACATGTGGTTGATTTTCTTACGGTGTCATCCTCTGAGTTTTATGATACAATGCTATTCGTTTTTTCCAATCCAGAAGATAATGAGAATCCTGGATCAACAAGTTGTTTTTATGAAACTTTCATATCTCTAGCAAGTACCCTGTTTTCTAACAATGATAGATTTAAAGAGGGATTGTCACAAAGATTCGAAGAAATACTAAATTCAGGTTCAATTAATATCATATCATCGGTATTGAGGTTTTATTGTCCTGTAAATCAAATCGATCTTGTTCTTGATTTGATTAGGTCCAATAATTCGATTGTTATTCAAAATGCAATGGAAGGTCTTCAGATGTTAATTAATGAAAATCTACTTGAAATCACAAATGATAATGATAACCAATATATTGCAATTGGAGAAGGACTTATCAATCTTGCCACGGAAAGGATTCCAAAATCAACAGGTGTTTTAGCTTCATTTTGTGAAAAATGTCCAGATCGAATTGTAATAGCAATGTCAAACGAGATTATGGGTCTTCTTCAAAACGATTTCGAACCAGAAATACTAAAATGTTCAGCCAAACTTGCTGATTATTGTCCAAATGAATTCAAAGATATGTCGGTGAGTATATTAGAGTATGTATTGTCTATTTTATCCAATCAAACATTTAAAGATGATGTGGACAATATTATTCAATCAGCATCATCTTTTTTTGCTGTTTTAAGTGAAGATAATCAAATTAGTATCATTGAATCTTTGATCAAGTTATGTGAAATATATCCAGAAATGTATTTACTCAGCGGATTTCAAAAAATGGCAAAGCAAATGCAAAGCAGATTTGTTCCATTTTTGAGTTTTGTTTTACCAAGCGTTCTTGATTCCGCTAATCAAAGAGCTGATATTGGATATGACACACAAAGTAATTGGTCCGAGCTTCATGATTTTCAAGCATTTTTCTTGCCTAATCTTAATTGTAAGCTTGTTTTTCGAAATGAACAGTTTAATGAAATAGAAAAGTCACTTAAAGCATTGTCTTCATACATTGAAACAGTTGGAGATTCGATTATTGAGCACATTGAAAAAATCCAGAGCATTGTTGAGCACAGGCTATTTTTCATATTTGATGATGTCATTCGATTAGATGCATTTTCTCTTTTATTAACAATTATAAAAGCTTTTCCAACAACTGGGGTTTCATTTATGCCTTTGTTCGAAGCTTTTTACCTATCAGATGAACATGGAGAAAAAATGCCTGAGGTTATTGAAAAATCGATTTATCAACTCTCAGAATGTGTCAAAAGTCAATCAGTCCTAAACGAATTTAAGGTTGAAATTCTTAAGATCGTACCTGAATTTGTATCAAGGCACTTGAATGCATTGAATTCTATAATTAGTAAGAATGCTTTTAGTGATAAGGTTGATCAAGAGTATGTTGATATTTTTTGGAGTCTATTGAATTTGATGAAATCTCTTGAAGGTTGCTTAGGCGAGCTTTCTTCGGATGTATTTATTAGAGTATACGACTCATTTAGTGATAAACCTGCTCCCGAATTTATTCAAAGTAATTCCAGGATTATTGCTGCATTAATAGCTGATTTCCTTGAGATGGTTCCATCATTTGAGAAATTTGAAACCTTTATGATGTTATTGCTGGGGAATGTCGATGAAGATGATTGTTATTTGCGAAGAATAGCACTTTATGGGATAGGTCACATTATTAGCAAAAAGAATTGTTTAATTGAGGAACAAGAATATTATCTAGACTATTTGCAAGAAATTATTTCCTCTGAAGATTCTAGAAATGAAGAATTTGCCGAAGGCACAGATTGCGCTATCAGTTCATATGCTCACATTTTAAGAAAGAGAATTCAAAAACCAGGATATGAGAGATACTTTCCATTTTTGCTCGATTTGCTTCCCGTTTATAATGATATGGATGAATCCAAAGTTGTTTATGAATTTATTATTGATTCAGCAACTCAAAGTGGAATGTTTTCGTCTATACAGGAAGAAATGATTGCTAAATTCATTGAAGCATACCAGGATGAGAGACTTCACCAAATGATCAAACAATTGATACATGAAAAGAAAGGCTCTTTTCCATCATCACTTATCACAAAAATAAATAGCTTATAATTTAGTTTTATTCTAGAATTAATTCGCCTGATATCAAAGCTCCAATAATGTTGACCATGTTTAATATTCCTGCTTGATTATTTGATTCAAAAGCACACTCTGTAGGTGATGGTGGTATTACTCCACCAAGTTCATCATGTTTGCAATATGCAGATGTATAATGAGCAATTGAGAGAGAGTTTGTTTTGTTCAAAGCATTGGCAACATCAACATAATAAATAGTACCAGCATTGTTCATAGTGAGAGGATGGCAAACCCACCCTCTCTTAAGAGTTATTGATGACCCAGCATAAAAAAGAATCTGAGAGTTACCTTGAAAAATACTATCTTCAAAAACAAGTACTGTGTCCGTGTATACTATATTGCCTGGACAAATATTATCAATGATATTACAAAACATAGAAATAGTATCACTAGATGTCTGTTTCATGAAAGTATATGAACTGATAGCTACATTATCAACAAACATAGAAAACTTGATTCTTTGTGGGTTATATGAATTATATACAAGAGTTGAGCATGTTGCACAGTAATTCTTTGAGGCATTATAATTGGTAACATTCTGAGTTCCATAAAGAATATAAATTCCATAACTCCGACCAGTTTTATCAGATGGGCAACATTTGGTCATGGTAAAAAGGTTTATAATATTGAATTTAAGAGCAGAATTCTCAACTTGGATATTCCCAAACTGATAACTCTGGCCAGATTGAGTATAGCACTCAGCAGCACAGCATTTGTCCAACACAAAAGCTCCATAAGGACATTTAAAGCAAATAGCACCTCCATCATTGGAAGTACAATTAAAAAACAAGCAACTTTCAACTAACATATTCAATTTCTCATTAGTGTTATAAGATAATGCTCCTCCAATCATTTTATTAAAATTACAGTTTGAAATAGCAAAATCATGGTCCCCAAAGAACTGAATATTATTTAAACTTTGCTGCTCATTTCTCCCATAGTAATCACTGAACGAAGAGAGCAACCTCATTGTAATAAACAACTTCATAAAATATGGATTTCTTCTCAAAATTGACATAAAAGACTGTCAAAACCAATCGTAAAATGGTGATTATATTTCAATTCAAGAGAACCTGAGAAGCAACAAGATACGCAAAATGACCATCATAAGAAGCTCCACAAGAGCAACTATTAGCACATATCATTCTGAGAGATGAATTAGAAGAGTAGAAGTATATTGCTCCACCATATGAAGAACAAACGCAGTTATAGAACATTGAGTAATTGATGTTCATTGAGCAAGAACTAGCAGAAACATATATTACGCCACCATTTCCCGAGTATGATGAATATCTTAAGAAGAAACAATTTGAAATATTGATATTTTTATCAACGTAAGACCTTCCTTGATCTATACTTTCATTTTCACATCCCAAACCAACATTGCAAATAATCTCATTGTCATTCAACCACAATACAAAATACAATATATTCTATCTTCTTCCTTCTTCCTTCTTTCTTCCCTCTGATCTCTTTCTTTATATACAATCTTTTACACAATCACAAATGAAATGAAGATTGGAAACAT
>Ga0209639_1001518_pt1 | contig 22379 bp, 24 predicted proteins | sample EPASupsiteHSE605_FD_187268 | JGI IMG/M metagenome (GOLD analysis project Ga0209639, IMG submission 187268) | Bioremediated contaminated groundwater from EPA Superfund site, New Mexico - Sample HSE6-05 (SPAdes) (version 2) | ecosystem: Environmental > Aquatic > Deep subsurface > Groundwater >...
AAGAAACGTAATACTTTGGGTTCTTCCACAAACTTTATTCCCCCAATCAGATCGCGGTTCTCATAAAGCCACCCGATACGATCAATGGCATATTTAACCTGAGATAGAGTAAAGACCCGCCGAGGCATAGCCAAACGCAAAAGTTCCATGTTAGACAGCGGTTCAACTCCATTTTCGTCCCTTTGCTCCGACATAGTTCCTCTTTCCATCCCACGCACACCGCTTACAATGTACAAGGCTGCCCCGAGGGCTCCTGCTGGGTATTGATTTTGAGGCACATGCTTCAGAAAAGCCATTGCATTTAGATGACAGCCCAGACCACCAGCTGGAGTAACAACCGGCACTCCTTTTTTCTTAAGCTCATCCACCATGTATTCGATAAACTGGGGTCCCTGGTTGATCATGTTTTCGTCCATTGTTTCCTCAAGGCCGACGGTCATGGCCTCCATCTCGCGTACCGACATACCGCCGTAGGTTAAAAAGCCTTCATATAACGGTAAAATTTCCCGCATTTTCAAGTACAATCCCTCATCACTGATACAAATCCCCCCACCACGGGCGCAGCCAAGCTTTCGGGCCGAATAGTATATTATATCCGACAGATCGGCCATTTCACGGGTAATTTCCTTTATGCTCATATTTTTGCATTGATCTTCTCTTACTTTAATAAAATAAAGGTTATCGGCCAAAAGACTAGCATCAAGCACAAGGATGATTCCATTTTGTCTGCATACATGGCTTACTTCACGCATATTTTCGAGGGAAAATGGTTGTCCCCCAATGAGGTTGGTACCTGCTTCCAATCGTAAGAAAGCGACTTTTTCCGGGCCGTGCTTTGCTATTAATGCATTCAATTTCTCGATATCGGTATTGCCTTTAAAGGGATAATCACTATTTATATTCAAACCCTCATCGATAACTATCTCTTCTACTGAGCCCCCATTCAGCACTATATGAGCTTTGGTGGTGGTAAAATGATAATTCATGGGAACAATTGAGCCCGGGTTTACAAAAACCTGAGCTAAAATGTTTTCGCATGCTCTTCCCTGATGTGCGGGCAGAAAATACTTCTTGCCAAACAGCTCCTGATTTTTGATTTCGAGTCTCGAAAAGGTTTCAGAACCAGCATAGCTGTCATCCGCTACCATCATCGCCGCCAATTGCTGATCGCTCATGGCGTTTACCCCGCTGTCTGTAAGCATATCCATAAATACATCACGGTTTTTTAATAAGAAGGTATTATTGCCGGCTTCGGTAATAGCTTCCAATCGTCGGTCAATCGGTACAAGATTTAATTTTTGAACAATACGGACTTTGTGCATTTCCAGAGGTATATTTTCACCATAATGAAATTTAATATTTGCCACCTAACGCCACTCCTTTAAGTCAAAATTGCAGCTGGTATTATGCAATGGACTATCTGCGAGAAGAGCGTAAAAAAGCGCATCCAGAAGGGTGCGCGAAAAATCCGATTCTTTCGGCCTTATTTCTACTACCCTACCATTCTACCATTTTTTCCAGATTAAATTACTACGCAACTACCAGCCTACAAAACAATTATATATCAAGCTACAGGATTGTGTACAGAGAGAAGTTAATTTGGCGAAGCGGACAACACCAACTCCGTTAATTATCTGATCTTTTTAACTCTTTTTCTTTTACAATTACCTGTTCATATACTTCAATTTTATAATCCAGACGTTCCAGCGTTTTCTGCATATCTTCCATTCTTGCTATTAGCTGCTTACGCTGCTCAATTAAGAGTTCTTTTCTGGCCTCAATGGTTGCATCACCCTGTTGAAACAGCCCAACATACTCAATCAATACTTCAATCGGAAGACCTGCACCTCGCATGCATTTTATAAATTCGACCCACCTGCAATCTTCTTCCGTATAATCCCTGATTCCACTTTTACTGCGATTCACACTAGGAATCAGTCCGATGCGTTCATAATAGCGGAGTGTATCCTGTGAAAGATCATATTTTTTGCTTATTTCTGCAATCATCATACGATTTCACCTCCTGATATTTTGATATTATAACACTTGGAGCAAACTCCAAGTCAACCCCTCGGAAAACGGAAAACTACTTCTTTACCGGATAAAGTTGGTAAATATATTTTCTTCTCGATCCGGGAATGGAATGCCGGCTTTGATGCCAGCCTCCTTACATTTTAAGAACCATGCCATATTCCTTCCTAATATACGCATCGTTTGCAATCCTTCTAAATCTTTTCTTACGTCTTCCGGTGTAGCACCGTGAACCATGTTCCAATAACGAGAAGCAATAATTGGCATCTCCGATATGGTGAAATACTTGTTAATCTGGTCAAACGTAGCTGTTGCCCCAGCCCTTCTGGCGGAGACAACGGCTGCCGCCGGTTTTAAGTAAAAAGACTTTCTGCCTGCTTGCAAATCCGTATAAAATGCTCGATCCATGAAAGAAGTAATCGCACCGCTTGCGGCTGCATAATGCACTGGCGAGCCGAAAATAAATCCATCGGCATCTTTGGCAAGATCAAGGAAGTCGTTGACGCTGTCTGAAAAAGCGCAAGACCCGGTTTTTGCACAGGTTTTGCAAGCAATACAACCAGCCAACGGTTTTGTTCCAATCCAGAAAATTTGTGTTTCAAACCCCTCAGTATTCAGGGTTTTTGCCACTTCTTCAAGTGCGGTGCAGGTGCATCCGTTTTCATGAGGGCTGCCGTTTACCAATAATACTTTCATAGTTACCTCCTTATTACCCGTTATTTGCCCGTTCTATTTGCGTATTCTGAACCTGCCGGATAGCGATCTCCCGAAATCTTGATCTTCTTATTTCAGCACCTTTCGGGAAGATTACACTTTCACTTAATTTTTTGATTTATCCATATTTCATTCTCCTTTAAATTCATCAAGATACTTGATGAAAATCATACTGCTTTTTCAAGAATCTTTTGGCTTATATCCAATGTAAGATCCCCAGTTTCCGAGAGCGCTGTCAACCCATGATCCTTCAGTTGTTCAACAATAGCTGGTATTTTATCAGCTCCAACGCCATATTGGGACAGATGTGTTTTTACACCAAGACTTTCAAAGAATTCTCTGGTTTTCTGAATTGCCAGGTCTATCTTTTCCTCTTCATTGCCACTTTCTATATGCCATACACGTTCTGCATATTGCAGAAGTTTAGCGCGTTTTTGTTCGCGTCTTACCTCTAGTAATGATGGCAACACAATCGCTAAAGTCTGTCCATGATCAATGCCAAATAATGCGGTAAGTTCATGCCCGATCATATGAGTCGCCCAATCCTGCGGAACACCCGCACCAACTATCCCATTCAATGCCAGAGTTGCACACCAAACATGATTTGCACGTGCATCATAATTTTCGGGTTCCGCAACTGTAATTTCACCTATTTCAATCAATGTTTGCAAAATACCCTCAGCAACTCGATCCTGTACCCTGGCATCCACAGAATATGTGAGATATTGCTCAGTTACATGTACAAATGCGTCAATTACTCCATTGGTAACCTGAATCTTGGGAAGCGTAAAACTAATGGCCGGATCTAATATTGAAAATTTAGGAAAAGCCAACTCACTCATAACAGGATATTTTCCATGTCCATAGCTGATTACAGCTCCGCTATTCATTTCAGAACCGGTAGCAGGTAATGTTAGCACAGTTCCGAATGGAACTGTTTTTTCTACTACATCCAAAGGAATAGGTACAAATCCGTATTTCAACAGGTCATGCGAATCTCCATCGTAACCAGAAGCAAGTGTTATGAATTTAGTCCCGTCTATAACAGAGCCCCCGCCAACAGCAAGCAAAAAGTCAATATTCTCATTCTGTACAATTTCTACGGCTTTTACTAATGTTTCGTAACGAGGATTTGGCTCTATACCGCCAAATTCATAAACTTTCCTGTTCCCAAGTACATTTTTAACATTGTCGATAAGGCCACTCTTTTTAGCACTTCCACCTCCATAGGTTATTAAAACAGCAGCCTCGGCCGGGACATACTTATCAATACTCTCAAGCCTGTCTGTACCAAATAAAATACGTGTTGGATTGTAAAAATCAAAATTTAGCATAATAAAACCTCCTTAATGTTTTGTATTGAAATCATAACTCCTGGAGTTAACTCCAAGTCAAGTGTTATCAGGATCACCTACGCCTAATAGCTTATTACCTGGAGTAGACTCCAGGTCAAGCACTTTTTTAAAAAATTACATAAATCAAAGCGATTTATCCTATGGCTATTATTCCAGTACATCCCTGTATGTGGGTTGTATGATCTTCTGTTACCCGGAGAAACTAATTCCGAGGTGATTTAAGATGTCCAGAAATGATGGAAATAAGAGTCAAAAAGAAGATCTCAAAAAGATGGAATTAACCTTGAAGAACATTCAGAAAAATGAAAAGTTTTTAGCAGAAAATGCGGGAGAACTCACTTCACATCAGATCAAAGACATAAAAGAGCATTTGTCATCTAAGCAGAAGTTTCTTGAAGAGACCGAGGGTACGATTCGATATTAGGGGCCTGAGACATTAAAAAAGAGCACCTTCTCGAAAAGGTGCTCTCAGATTGTCAATAGAGGCAGACCGAGCAAAAAAGTCCAAGAACAAGGCATTAATGAAAGTCCGTGATTGAGGCGGCTTAAGGTATGGTGACACACCCCTGCAGGGGAATGTCCCCGTAACAAGTACGTTGATTGAACGGACTTTCGTTAATAACGCAGTTATTGGGCTTTCTTGACGGTCTGAGAGCACCTTCTAGAAAAGGTGTTCTTACTTTGCTAGGGTCACTGTTAGCTATCCACAAATGCAGGATTCGTAAGGATCTGCATATATGTCAACATCGAGCTGTATCTCTTTTATAAAAATACTGCAAGGATCAGAACGTCTCCCTGCTTCCGCTTACGGAGTGTTTACTTTTAAGGCTTTTAATGCATTAGTTTATTACCCAGTTCCCTTCGGTCTATTATGCGCAAGGGCTCCTCGAACCAGCCATTCTCGATCATAATGTTTATCCCGTCCTCCCCGTAGTTGGCAGCCTCGCCGATTAGCCGGGAATAGTTTACACTTAAGTCATGTCTTAGGCTTGATGCCATGGAAGTTGCGTAGTTCCCTATGCCTACACCATTTAGTATTACCACGTGCTGCATCATTAACTTATCAGAGAATGGTGATACAGTAGAATCTGTTACCAATTCCCCAGAGTGCATCGGAACGGTAATTTTTTCTTTTTGCAAAGACGAACTGAATATATTCACATGTTTCCTGGTGATTTTAGCTCCCCTTGCCATGTATGCCCGTACCTGTTCTGATCTCGCTGCTTGCTGAAAACCGGTTAATAATGCACCCCCTATTTGGTTAGTTCTAATCCCAAAGAAAAGCAGTGCTATTTCGTCCGCCAGCAGAGGCCTGCGTTCACCCTAAAAACCCACGTAAAAAGTTCTGGTTTTCTACTATATCTGCTTCCTTAAAAGTATTAATGATTGGGGGCCGGATATATATTCCTTTTTTCAGCATTATTTCAGAAAACCGGTTATAAAGCCTCTTTGTTGACATAAGAGATTCCGAATAGTAGTCCCGAACATCTTCACGGATTGAATGGGAAAGGTTGGTGCCGTTAAGTGGGAGTCCAATCCTTAGCATGTTAAGGGTATAATAATAATAATATAAATCCGTGAACAGCCGGGGAGCTCCTGAATCTATATCCTCATCTCCAAACCCTTTTGGGATTGGCTGCCCTTCCCTCCTAAGAATGTCGGAGGTCAGATTCATCCGCGTTTCAAACAAAGATACCGAATCCTCAATAAAAGGCTGAAGGTCCGGGTCTTCCACTGTATTTAAGAAATGTTTGTAAATACACCTAAGCATATCGTAATAAGCATTTGAACGCCAAAGAATTGCTGCTTCGGATGAAGTTAGCGGAGCATCGTGGTGAATTTCTTGTATTATACTTTGATTCTTCCTAATTATTTGTTGTTCCAAATATAATGCCTCCATACGTAAGTTTTACGTAAGTTTTTGATTTTATCTTTCCCTGCTCCTTATAATTAATTCCCTTAATTTGATTAAGGATAAGGATACTTTAAAACAAACTATAATTTGGAGACGTTCTTAATAATTTTTGCCCTTTAAGGAAGAATAACAAATGATATTGCTCTGCACTTAGGGGGCATTGAAAATGCATTTATTACTGACAATAATTAGTATTATAGCTGCCTGTAAGTGGGGCGACTGGAAGCACTGGCAAAAGTACCAACCTACAATGCTATTTGTCGCAGCATCAAACCTGCTATACAATTTCGTATACAAGGACCACTTACTTTGGGAGTTACAAGCAATAATATTAGGAAGCCATACTATAGGGGAAATTTTTTATACCCTTGTGGTATTTCCTCTAACTGCTTTAATATTTTTGACTCATTATCCGGATACAACTAAGGGACGGATATTTAGGAACATTAAATTTATCGCAATATATATTATTGTTGAAGTTATTTTGGATAGATATGGGGAAATCGTGTATGGCTACGGTTGGAATATATGGTGGTCACTGGCATGGGATTGTATGATGTTCCCTATTTGGGCATTACATTACAAGAAGCCCCTGATTGCATATGGTGTATCATTTGTAGTTGTAGTTATAGTGTTGTTACTCTTCCCTGTAAGCTTGTCATGATAGGAGAACTGCCGCTGCTTTCCCCCAACAACATGTATTCCAAAACAGAAAGCCCAGCCTTCATAAAAGATAGCTGGACTGTTTTTTAATTTTTGGAAACGATCCTATACATATAGCAGCCCCGTTTATTCTTTTGTTTTACTTTTCCGATTATCTTGTAACAGAACGCCAATTGTGATAGGCGGAGCAAGGGTCAACGGCTCAAGCCCGTCATCGATGCGGAATGAGTTTATGTCATCTGGATCAACAGGCAGGCAATAGCCGCATTTGAGTATATTTGCCAATGAGGCCGTATAAACGGGCGGTGATTGAACTTCTTGCTGCATCTGCCATTTCAATTCCATTAAAGGAATACCTACTGGGCAACTATCCTGACAAGTCCAACAGTTGGAACAGGTCCATAAGCTGGCTGCATCCTCTTGAACAAGAAGGCGAACAAATGAGGGAATTCCCATCTGCTCCAAATAGCAGTTTTCATAGCAAATGCCGCACTTTAAGCAAGAATCAAACATTATTTAAGAGACTCCTAATACCAAAATCATTTATCATCATTTCACCGGGCGTCATTCCCATTGCCACGCCCAACAATTGGGGAAGAAACAAACACGGTATTTTTCGGCCGGTATAATAAGCAGATTGGTTGTTATCTAGTAGAAGGTGGCAGTTTCCGCAGGCCGTAATTATAACTTCAGTACCCTTACGTTTAAGTTCATCGAGCCGGGTCCGGCCAATCTGATAGGCCGCCTCAAGGTTGCTCATAGTAAGAGAAGCCCCGCAGCAGTGGTCCTGAAGAGCATAAGGAATAATAACCGCAGTTACCGCACCCACTAATTTTTCCATAATTCGGGGATGTTCAGAATCATCAAACTTCATAACAGCTGCAGGCCGAAACACCTGACAGGGGTTCATGACGGCCACTTTCAAAGGCAGGCGCTTTTTAATAACCGTAAGAAACTCATCATAGTGTTCATGCAAAACCTCCAGAAGATGCTGAGTTTTCACAGTGTTATGAAACTCCAGGCCTACTTTGGCGAGCAGCAGATTTATGTTCTCCAGCGTTTCCGGATTCTCCCGGCACATAAACTGCACCCGCTTGAAGGTATTGGTACACCCTCCGCAAAGGGTGATTACGTTCATATTGTTTTGCTCGGCCAGGGCCAAATTATATGCTGCTGCGTATATCCAGTTGGGGATTATACCTTGCAAAACCTGCCCGCAGCACATTACCTCGGAAAGCGTATGCGTCTTGAGGCCTAGGGCTCCCAGAATCAGTTTACTAGAAAGTTCATATTCCGGAAAGCGGGAGGTTACCAAGCAGCCAGCGAATAGTGCGTTTTTTTTAGTCATAAAAATATTTCCTATCTAGTTCTATCTTTTGTTATTTCCCCAACCTATGTTATATCAATATTCTAAATAAGTGAACATTTTTGATTTGATATTTCATATTTGACGGAATTGTAGCAAAATTATTTTAATATTATGCAAGGATTTTACTTAGCCAATCGTTTTCTTAGTAAGAGGAGATAATATGAAGTTTTCAGATATTGACAATGATAGAATATCCGCAGCCCTGCAGAAGTACTCTGATACGGTATATCGAATCTGTTTTATCTACCTGGGTAACCGGCCGGAAGTCGACGATGTCTTTCAGGAAGTATTCTTAAAGCTGCTCCAGAAAAAAATCTCCTTTACAAGTACAGGCCATGAAAAAGCATGGTTAATCAGGGTCACGATCAATCAATGTAAGGATGTGGTAAAGGGTTTTTGGTGGAAGAGAATCGACCTGTTGGAAAATGTAGAATTGCCCGAACATGACCCCGATGAAAGAGATGTCTTGATGGTGGTGCTATCGCTCCCGCAGAAGTATAAGGACGTTATCTACCTTTACTATTACCAGGAGTATACGGTACCCCAAATGGGACAGCTTCTCAAACGGAGTGAAAATACAATCTATTCGCAGTTACATAGGGCCAGGGAACTTATGAGACAAAAATTGGAGGGAAAAGGGCATGAAGGAACGTTTTAAATTGGCCTTAGATCGGATTGAAGCTGATGAGGCCCTGGTCAGCAAGACGGAAGCACGTCTTATAAATGAGCTCGCTCAAGGTCAGTATTCCAGGACAAAATTGATGAATGGGAGGATTTATGAAATGAGGAAATTTGCTATAGCCGCCTGTATGGTATTACTGCTCATGGGGGGTGGGTTTGCCTATGCTACCCCCACTTCTTATTTAAGTGTGGACATCAACCCCAGTGTTGAATTGGGAATCAATGCCCTTGGCCAAGTTATAAGCGTGGAGGCGTTAAATGCGGATGGCGAAGATATCTTAAGTGGAATCGGTATCACAGGGATGAAGGTCAAAGAGGCAGTCGGCATCATAGTTGACGCCGCTGCTGACAAAGGCTACCTTAATAATGATGGTTCATCGGTAGTCTCACTAACTGCTGCTACTGACGATAAGGAGAAAGCTGATCAATTAACCAAGGATGCTGAAGAAGGAACCGAGGCTGCACTTGCCGAAAACGAAATTCCGGCCGAAGTAAGTCAGGCTACTATAAGCAAGGCACGTCGTGATGCAGCCATAGAGGCTGGCATCTCCCCCGGCAAGATGAATCTTATCCAGAAGCTGTGGGAAGCAACTGAGAATGATGGAGTTGCTGCCACAGAAGATGACTTTGATGAAATATTGGAATTTGCAAATGGTAAATTTGGAGAAAGTGATAAGACGTATGCGGAGTCCAACGTGAAGGATATTATGAAGGCCATCAAAGCAACCAGGAAAGACGCCAAATTGGATGCTGCTAATACGAATGATTCCGAAAAAGACGATGTAAATGAGCCCAGCAAAGGCAAGGCCAATGCCCCCGGCCAGCAGTTGAAATCGGGTACGGATGATGTTGATGACCAGGATTCAACCCTGCCCAACGGCAAGATCAAGAAAAACGCTCCCAATAAAGCCGATGAAGAAGAGCAAGAGTAAACCATAATTAGCCATAATCAAACCACCGGTAGAGGTATTGCCAGGAAATCTACCGGTGGTTCTTTAGTTTTTAGCAGAAAATGTGGGGGAACTCACTCCACATCAGATCAAAGACATACAAGAACATTAGTCATCTAAGCTATCCACAAATGCAGGATTCGTAAGGATCTGTATATATGTCGATATCGAGCTGTATCTCTTTTATAAAAATACTGCAAGGATCTACATTGCCCTGTTTTTTCGCTTGCTCTGATCTGATTTGAGCTTTTTCCCTGGTTGAATAAATACCCAATAAAGTTTCATGTTTCTCATCAGAATAATAATAACCCTCGATAACTTGATAAACCTTAGTCAATATACCCCACCCCTTTCTAATACAAAGATATCCATTATTTACATTATATTGCGCTCGCAAAACCTTGTCTAACGTTATTTCATGAGCTCTCTCGAATCATGAGTGGGATTGAAACCAACTACGCATCACAGCAAGGAAGCAAGAACGTCCCCCTGCTCCCCATCACGATTTAATGTACTATCCACCATCGCCAGGATTATAGATTTTTCCCGTGGTAAATCCACGCCCTTTTACTTCGTTGACTCGGTTTATAATCATAAATGCTTTAGGGTCTATGGAAAGAACAAGTTCATTCAGTTTAGGGAGTTCGCGATTAGAGACTATTGTTAAGACAACTAAGCTTTTATTCCGCAAATATCCTGTTTCAGCGTGAATTAAAGTAGCTCCCCGATCAAGACGTTTGCTAATCATCTGATTAATTTCCAGATACTTCTCACTGATAATTTGTACCTGAGTACGGGATTGACCAAGCAATAATACCTTATCCAGCACAACTGTATAGATGAATACTAACAGAATTCCATAGAGGACCTGCTCTTTGTTGGCAAAAAGTATTTGTGATAAAAGAATAGCAAAGTCAATTCCATACATTAATACTGAAACCGAAAGGCCAAACTTTTTATTCAATATGAGCGGTGGAATATCCATGCCGCCTGTAGATGCTCCTGCTTTAATTACCATACCGATGCTGATACCAATCATAATACCAGCATAAATTGCTGAAAGCAGATGATCAGAAGTCATATCCTGCAAAAAGGTTATCTTCTGAAAGAGGCCAAAAATTAAGGGATAATAAAAAGAACTGACTATAGTGGAAAGTGCAAAGGCTCTGCCAAGCATTGTTGCTCCCAAAATGAACATCGCAAAATTTAAGACAGCAACTAACAGCGTTATAGGAATTCCAAACTGATGGTAAAAGATCAAAGCTAACCCAGTAGTTCCTCCGGTTATTAAACCATTAGGAAGTATAAATATGGTAACTGCCAAAGCATAAATAGTATTGCCCAGCAAAATCAATCCTAAATTTCTTAGGATTGTTGTAGATTTTTTTAGCATGTCATGTCTCCTTATAGCTTTGGTTAATCATCCGACATATTATCTTAATTACTTATATTGCGGCATTAGTTGTTAGCCATATCCCAGACCTTCAACTAAATGTCGTCAACTTTTATTAATCTAATGATATCTCTTTGCCGGCAGTTTTTCTCACAATTTCTTTCTTTGTCCCAACCTTATCGAACCCTAAAATCAAAAAGGACCGTAAAAAACGGTCCAGTAAAACGTAAAGCTTTAACAAATTATCCTATCCTATGCCAGCGGTATCCGGACCGCAGCTTTATTACTATCCTTTAATGCTTCTGCCAGAGATCAGCCAAGGAGCTGGAAATGGCTCAATCATGTTTTTGCTATTCACTCGCGATACCTCTATATGGACTGCTTCAGTGCGCTCCAAACCGTTTTCCTGAAACAAAGCAGGAAGAGACGTTAGAGTTTCGAAGTCCAACGTGTAGATAAGAAAATCCATGACGGGATTGATAGCCAGCAGACTCTTTATTTCGCTGCTGATCCTCGAAGAAGCCACTATAAACGCTATGTCCGGCACCGGCAGCTTATCCAGGATATCGTCTTCCATAGACGCAACGATTATTACGTTGGAGAGGCCAAATTTCTCAACATTACATTTCATAGTATTCCGATCCCTGCGATCATATTCCACAGCAATGATACTGCCCTCAGCAGCAATCATGGCGGCCTCCACCGCGATGCTCTCACCTGAGATTATACATATATTATCCTGGTCCCTCAGATTGAGCTTACTCATAATAACAGCCCGAGCTTCCCGGCACACATACTGAACAGAGCCGCAGGCGAAACGACTGTTCTCGATACCTATCTGATAGTTTGTTGCAGCGTTAGGATTGAGAATCAACATAGCTGCAGAGGCATTGATCCCGCGGTTGATCATGTCTGAGACCTTGTTGTGCTTGATCTCGCCGGATGGATCTGAGCCCTCATTGTACCAGATTTCGCAATCTCCCAGTTCCGCATTCCACATGTCATAGAAGATATCCGGATGTCCGGCATCCGTAAAGACCAGCACTGCCCGGTTGCTCATAATGGTCGGAATCAGGTTCTTATTCTTTCCGGTAATGTCCAGCATCTTCAGTTTTGCCAGGTTGATCTCAACGTTCCTCGAAAAATACTGGAGCCAGGATAAAATAACCTCATTAGTGAACATTGTCTGTTCCACAGGCAAAACCTCCTTTGTTACAGGTATAATACCATACTTTTAGATTTATACCCAGTCTCTGCTTAAGTTCAATGAGCGCTTGGGCGAATTGCGCGCCAAAACGCGGGCGCTGCAGCGCCTTCCCTTCGCGTTTTGTGTGCATCGCGCCGCGAGCGTTTTAATCAAACGCCTCCTCAGCTGGGAATTGAATCCACCACTGAGGGAAAAATCGGTTTATCCCCCGCCTATAGAGTAGGGGTCTTAAGTGGCGTTTGATTAAGCGCCGGTGTGCTCCAGCAAGCGTTCCCATTTTTGATCCACATATTGCTGCGCTTCTTCAATCATCCACTCATTACCCTTCTGGAACATATGGCGGAATCTGCCCTGAGGGCGGAGAAAGTCTTCCACGGGCAACTTTTTCTTCGGTGTATAGCTCAAATGCCACACTCCCTCCTCTACTTCGTAAAGGGGCCAGACGCAGGTATCCACCGCCAGCTTAGTAATCTCCGCAAGCTTGGCCATAGGGTAGTCCCATCCGCGAGGACATGGGGACAATACATTCAAAAAGCACGGGCCCTCAGTATAAATGGCTTTATAAGACTTGGTATGCAGATCCTTGAAATTGCCTAAAGGAGCAGTCTGAGCTACATAAGGGATATTATGAGCAACCAGGATCTCAGTCAGATCTTTTTTATTCTGTTTCTTGCCCTGCCCCACAGAACCTATAGGCGTGGTAGTCGTGCGGGCAAAATGAGGCGTTGAAGATGAACGCTGGATTCCGGTATTCATGTAAGCCTCGTTGTCATAGCAGACGTAGACCATGTCATGGCCGCGTTCCATAGCGCCTGACAGGGATTGAAACCCTATATCATAGGTGCCGCCGTCACCTGCAAAAGTAATGAACTTGATGGTTCCTTCCACCTTGCCGCGGCGTTTCAAAGCGTTATATGCTGCTTCCACTCCGGAACAGGTAGCCGCGGAGTTTTCAAAAGCAGAATGAATATAGCTGTCCATATAGGCGGTGTAAGGATACATAAAAGTAGAGACCTCCAGACAACTGGTAGCATTAACCACCACTGCCCGGTCCTCTTTATCCAGGGCACGCAGAACCCCTGACACAACGATCCCGGCGCCACAGCCAGCGCAGAGTCGATGCCCTCCGGTGAGGCGTACCGGCTTTTCTACTTCCCGTTTCAGGTTATATACCGTGCTCATGCTATATCCTCCTTTGACCTCTGTCCCATATGGGTATATACCGGTCCAATCTCGCCGGTCACAGCAATATCCGCCAGCCGGCCGAACACTTTTTCAATATCCTCGGTCTTTACGTCACGGCCGCCCAGACCATAAACGATATTAATCAGATACGGGCGTTCCTTCAGACCATATAAAGCACTGCAGGTCTCGGCAAATAAAGGACCTCCGTTTGCCGAAAAGCCCTCGGACTTATCCATAACGGCTACGGCCTTGGTGCCCGCCAACGCCCGGGCCAGTTCCTCGCCTGGGAAAGGACGGAATACTCTGATTTTAACAAGCCCTGCCTTTACTCCATCCTCCCGCAGCTTATCTACAGCTGCTTTGGCAGTTCCGGCACTCGATCCGATTAGAACCAGAGCAAGTTGGGCATCCTCCATCCTATATTCCTCAAACAGTCCATAGCGCCGACCGGAAATCTTTTCAAACTCTGCGGCTACCTCCAGTATGCGGGCCTTGGCCGCCTTCATCGCCTCAGCCTCCAGAACCTTGTGTTCCATATAATAGGGACTTACATCATATGGTCCTACCGCCAGCGGATTTTCTTTTTTCAGCAGATAGTTTTCAGGTTTATATTCCCCGATAAACTTGCGTACAGCATCCGTCTCCAAAAGCTCTATATTCTCTACGGCATGACTGGTTATGAAGCCATCCATACAGGTCATCACCGGCAAGCGTACGCTCGGGGTCTCGCCGATAGGCATGGCCATGAGAAAATTATCGTAGGCCTCCTGATTATTTTCGGCATAGATTTGGATCCAGCCGGTATCACGGGCTCCCATAGAATCGGAGTGGTCATTGTTTATGTTAATTGGTCCCGAAAGGGCCCGGTTGACGCAGGCCAGTGCAATAGGCAGACGGCATGAAGCCGCCACGTATAAAAGCTCGTACATCAGTGCCAGTCCACAGGATGAAGTAGCAGAGACGGATCGGGCTCCTGCAGCTTCCGCAGCAATGCACACGGACATGGAACTATGCTCAGATTCCACAGTTACATATTCAGTATTTACCTCGCCGTCGGCCACATACTGGGCGAAGTATTCAGGAATTTCTGTGGAGGGAGTGATAGGGAACGCTCCCATGACATCAGGATTTATCTGCTTCATAGCATAAGCTACAGCCTCGTTGCCGGAAAGGCGGCTGCTCATATGGCCTCACCTCCAGCCACCATTGTAATCGCCGGGAAGGGACACACGTTCTCACATATGCCGCAGCCCTTGCAGTGCATATAATCAAAGTCCAGACGTTTCCCATCTTTCACCGGAATAGCACTGTCCGGGCAGAACGGAATACAAAGCATACAGTGTTTACATGCTTCCTCGTGAAAAACGGGCGTATTGGTCCGCCAAGTACCAGTATTGAAGTCCCGTGCGGTTCCTGGTTCGTAGATCTCCCCGCCGGGGGTCAGATCTTGCCAAGGGGTACGTTCGTTGATATCCTTCGCATAAATCATCCTACCTGCACCTCCTCCATGGATTTCTTCAGTGTTGCTATGTTTCCCTCGATAACCTGGGGCTTGTCAGCAAATTTATGTTTAAAGGATTCTTCTATATCCACTAAAAAACGCTCGGATTCCAAAACGCCGCTTACCTTAACCACAGCGGCCAGCATAGGGGTATTCGGTAAGTTTTTGCTTAAGAATTCTTCCGAAATGCGGCGGGCATCTATGGTACATACTTTTCCGGTCCATCCCCGGAGCCTCTCGCGCATCTCCTGAGGAGAGCTGGGAGTGTTAATGATTATCGCTCCGCCCTCTTTCAGTCCTCCGGTAACGTCGACGCTGTCCAGCAGACTTTCATCTACCACAACCACATAGTCCGGATAGTAAATGTTGGAATGGATATTACACCGTTTTTCACTGATGCGATTATAAGCCGTAATAGGAGCTCCCATACGTTCCGGTCCATACTCCGGGAATCCCTGCACGAATTTCCCTTCTAAACCAGCCACATCCGCCAGCAGCAGGCAGGCTGACTTGGCTCCCTGTCCGCCCCGGCCGTGCCAACGAATTTCTACCATATCATTGGTTGCCATTGCTTTTCCCTCCGTTCATTATGATTAATAAAAATAAAAAAGCTCTCGTCCCGCAAAGGGACGAAAGCCTGAAAGACATTCGCTATACCACCCATTAATACAAACATACCAACATATGCGTTCCCTATGACGGGGGAAAACCGTCGGAGCCTACTTGATTATTCGTTCGGTCCGCAGCTCAGGAGTGATTTTCGGGTTCAGACTAATAGTACCGGCTTGCACCAAAACCCGGCTCGCTGAAAACGTTCGTGCTGAAACGTACTCTCTCCGTCAATGCCTTTGTAGTTTTCAATTACAAATAAATATACCCACTTGACCGTATTTTGTCAATCACTATGTTTTATTTTACAGTTAATGGCAATATAAGATAAAAGGGGACGAGGGGACGTTTCGTTTGTCTTATTTATATTCTTTTGTTATACTAAAACAGGGTGATGAAATGCCACGATATCCCAGGAAAAGAAGTTTAACCGGTGTCTATCATGTAATGCTGAAAGGAATTGATGGTCGGGATATTTTTCTGGATGAAGAGGACAAACTTAAATTTATTCAAAATACAATAAAGGCTCGTAAGAAAGGGATTTTTGAGTTATACGCTTATTGTTTAATGGATAATCATGTTCACCTTTTAATTAAAGAAAGCGAAGAGATTGGAACAAGTATTAAACGAATAACAGTTGGCTATGTACAATGGCATAATAATAAATATGCCAGAACTGGTCATTTATTTCAAAACAGGTTTCTTAGTGAACCAGTTGAAACGGAAAGTTATCTATTAACCGTTATTAAATACATTCACCAAAATCCTCTAAAAGCTGGAATAGTAACGCAACTTGCAGATTATAAGTGGAGCAGCTACCTTCAGTATTTAAATGCTTATAAAGGAATAACCTCCAATATTGATAGCCCTCTAATAATGGAATACTTTAAACACCAACCAGATTTCGAACAATACATGAATGAAACTACTGATAGTGAGTGTTTGGAGTATAAACCGTCAGCAAAGTATTCAGATGAAACCTTAAAGCAGATTATTAAAGAGTCTTTGAACATAAACGACATATTAGAGATACCAAAGAACAAGAGAAGCGAAATAATTAAAGATATTCATCAACTTACCCAGGCAAGTATTAGACAACTTGCTCGGGTATTAGGAGTTGGGAAGAATATTATAGAAAGGGCTCTGAAATAAGACAAGCGAAACGTCCCCTCGTCTTTGAGGCCGGGAAAAGCAACAATCCCAGCATAAAAACGCTATGGAAGCTGAGTCATGCTATGGTTTGTCCCTATTGGAACTATTGAATATAGAGTCCTTCATCTACTTTGCCGGTAAGTGAATAGCATGACAGAGGCTCGATTCTTCCCTCGGTAAATTTATCGGTTCATTCTGACAAGTAGCTCACGAATAATACCAAGGTTCCGGTCATCGTGAACAATGAACAGGTAACTATCGGCTTCAACGGCGGAGGTTGAGGTGTGTAAAAGTCCGTCTTTAAGACGGCCGAAACCAGTACTTTTTTAACCGGCAAACATCCAAAACCGATAGCCCAGGATTACTGGGCTTTTGTTTGTATTAGGTTTTGGTTTATTTACTTGAAGGATACGGGAAGTTTATCGTAGCATCCATAACGTTTGGCCAATCGTATTTCAATCATTACGGAACAGCAGCTCCCCAGCCGCTTTTACGACTCGAATATTTCATTTATAAGAAATTCCAAACCCTCAAAAAAATACGAAGTTAGAGTATCACCGAGTTTACAGGTGGTATACTCGTCAATTTCAAAGTCCTTAAAGCTATAGACCATGACTGAATGTTTAAAAGGATCGACAACCCAGAATTCCCTTACACCGGATAACATATAAGTATTGAGCTTATCTACCATATCCTTTGAACGGGTGCTTTTTGATAGAATTTCAACGCAAAGCGTGGGTGTACCCATGTATCGGTCTTTTTCATTAACGTTATTCTCCAAATCGCATGCTATGAGCAAATCGGGTTGCATTATATCGGGTGTTTTAAGGTCCTTTTTGTAGAAATGGACATCAAAAGGGGCATAGAAAACCTTGCAGTTTTTGCCTTTTAGATATGATCGCAGATGGGTATACAAATTCCCGGATATATCCTGATGATAGGTGCTGGGGGAAGCCAAAAGGACTATTTCACCGTTGATATACTCCATTCTTAGTTCGCTTTTTTCATAAATCTCCATGAATTCTTCATATGATACCTTTTTGCCGCCGTATTGATAATCCAATGCGTTTTCCTTAACTGTAAAATATCGTTCGATTTCTGTGATGTAAGGGGTAATTCTTATGACCTTTTTGCCGTTTTTTGTAATAACGACCTCGTGGTCATCAATAACATAGTCAATGTATTTACCCAGGTTGGTCTTCAATTCGGTCGCGGTAATAACTTTTGTGGTATTATTCATATCAATCACCTCGTACGATCACTATAACAAATAGAACGATTATATGCAATATCATTAATATCGTACGAATAAACTTCTTTTATAACTCCACTGTTTTTATACTAAAATTCCAGACCTCATTTAACCCCAGAAAACAACGAAGGCACTGAAACCAGTGACTTTATATGTGTTAAAATTATGGCGCTTATTTGGTGGAGGCGAGAGGGGGAGTCGCCCCCCCTTCCAAAAAACTTTACTACCGATCATATCCTAATTACTTAGGGAATTTTAATTCCATCCCAGATCGATAACGCTGCAAAAATGATTAATGCGCGGAGTGCAAATCCCCCAACAAGAACTGAAAACTTTTTTTCCTGGAAAAAAGAGCGATAATAAAAATAGTATACTTTTGACTAGAATTAAAGTGTATATTATTTTCTAATGAGATCTATGACGGGGGTGTATTCTTAATGGGGCACTTGATTCATTCTAAAGATGAGGTTTATCGGGCATTGGCCGAACGTTTAAATAGAGAGCCAATAGGAGCACCGTTAAACGATACACTTATTGCAATTCTTCAAAGACTTTATACTGAAAGCGAAGCTATTATAGGGAGCAAATTCCCTATGGTTCCAATGAAGATCGATAGAATCGCCAAAATTATTGGTACTAATGCAGAACAGTTAAAACCTATTCTAGATAGTATGGCCGACAAAGGATTGGTAATGGACTTTCCTCGACGGGAAACTTCTTTTTACATGCTGGCGCCAATGGTTATTGGTTTTTTCGAGTACACCTTTATGCGGGTACGTAACGAAGTAGATATGAAAGAACTGGCAGAGCTTTTTAATAATTATTTTCATAATGAAGAGGCCAGAAAAGAGTTCTCAGGTCTAGATACAAGGATGATGCGGACATTGGTATATGAGCACCTTATACCGGTAGCTGTAGAAACTGAGGTTTTAACTTATGAAAGAGCTAGTAAGATAATCCGCCAAGCAGGTGGTGGAGCACTTTCTATGTGTGCTTGCCGCCATAAAGCGAGTCACCTGGGAAAATCCTGTGATGCCCCTCTGGAGGTATGTACTTCCTTGGGAAATGCAGCAGAATGGGTTATAAGGAGAGGTATGGGCAGACCTGCAACGGTGGAAGAATTACTAAAGGTACTTGATAAAACAGAGGAATTGGGGCTGGTACATAACTGCGACAACATCCTGAATAATCCCACATATATATGCCATTGCTGCGGTTGCTGCTGCGTAGTGATGACCAGCATAAGTCAATATGGACAATATTCTACCCATCCGAGTAATTTTATTCCTGTATTAAATCAAGAGATATGTATTGGCTGCGGTATCTGCGCTGATAGCTGCCTTATTAGTGCAATTACCATGCATGAGAACAATGAAATTGAAATTCCCGAAATGAATAAAGACATGTGCATCGGTTGCGGGGTATGTGTATCGGCCTGCCCAAATGGCTCTTTAACCCTGGCACGCAGACCTGTCCTACACACTCCTCCAATAAATTCAAATGATAAGTTCAGACAAATTGCCCAAGAGAAGGGGAAAATCTAGTTGCATACTGGTATTAGAGTTTATTGTATTTGGCAAGAACTTTATCCCAAACGTCAATCATCTCTGGAGTCAGTCCCGTAATTTTCTGGCATTCTTCTTGGACCATCTGGTTGCACTTATCACAGCAATGATTAACAGCACGGTTATACTTAATATCTTTATACCGGAAATCTGTAAAAGGAATGGCAAATTCCTTTTTGCAAATTAGGCATATGGTAGTATACACATTAACCCCTCCTCATGGGTTTTTATTAGTAACCTCGATTATTCGCATCCCCTAAAAATGCTCCACCTTCCTTTTGCAGATTTCCTTGGCATTTATATTCCGATAATGCGCCAGGCGATAATGATCGAAGCATGAATCCATTTCAGGTTGTCAATTGGAATTGACGGTTATGGATTTCCCCCTGATTTACTTTCTATTTAGACCCGACAACAGAAGCTCTGGTTGCCGTGTCCTATGGCTTCTTAAAACGTATAGCGAACATACTCATGCTCACACGGATTGCCACAGGCTATATATACAGCCCCTTCGGCAGGAACCATGATAACCGATGCCAGTGTTGTCGATGAAATAGGAACAGAGGGATCAATGTGCCGGCATATGGAATAGGGATGATGGTCGTGGTCAGCCAGGATCTCCATGGCTGTTTCAGGATTTATGCGGCCATAATGCTGGTTCATGAAGCTGCGAATCTTATCTAAACGATGATAGCTGTCAGGTTGAAATACGGAGGCTGTATCACCCGCTTTGAAACGTTCGGTAATATAATTATTGGAATGCAGCAGCATATCTTTTTCCGGATAAATGATTTCAAAATCATTATGAATACTTTCAATACCATACATTTGTCCGTTTGCATCAGCCAGATGATAGTAACCCAGACCGCGGGCAACCTGTTTTAGGAGGTCCAAAGCATCGTGGATACTCTTCTGCCTCATCACTTTGGGAAGGTAACAGGCTAAAGGAATATTAAAAGAGTAATCTTTCCCTAAGGTAGCATTGATACTCATACCAAGCCCGGCTGAGGAAAAAGTAAATTCAGTGGAATTTGCAAAACTTAGAATGAACTGTACGAGGCCATTAGAATGATTAATTTTCAATAAATCTATCGGGGCTCCATCAAGCCAATCTATGTTCTGGCCCAGGAGTGTTTTTCCGTCTTGCGTCGCCTTTCCTGTTGCCGCGAAAGATGTGCATAAACCTATAATTTTGCCGTTGTAGTAAAAAGTCAATTCATTCATGCACTTCTGAGTAAATATTTCTTCAAAACTTATCCCTGTACCATCCGACTGCCCCCTCATTATTTCAACCAGATAGGGATCAAACTCCTGAACTAAAGGGAGAAACTTCATAGCCTTGGAAATGACTTCTTCCCTGGGGGCTTGGTACATAAGGCTCATTCCGTTAAAAGCATTCTCTGAAACCTTCAAAATGCTCTCCCTGCACCCTTCTCCCCACTGCCGGCCGATCTCATAAGGTGTGCCGCTGCACTCAATGAGTTTAAACTTCTTAGCATTCTTCAAATTAGTCCGCTCCTTTTATTCTGGTCTAAAACGACTAACCTTTATTTTTTCTTATTAAATATTACTTCCCAAAGGTCGATTAGCTCCGGAGTAAGTCCGGTTATCTTCTGGCATTCCTCCTGGACCTTTTTGCCGCAATCATCGCAAACATGATGGACATCGCGTTTGTACTTAATGTCTTTATAGCGATAGTCAGAAAATGGTATCCCGAATTCCTTTTTGCAAATCAAGCACGTAGTAGTGTACATTTTTTCTAGACTTGTAGATAAAGGCGGATTTAGAACACCCTTCAGGTCGAGGCTGCTTTGAGGTTCTTCACGTGCATCACCATAAGCGTTTCTTTCGGATATTCCCAGCCAGAAATCTTTCCAAAATACCTCGATCCATTCACCGGATAATTCAGGAACTATCCGCATCCAGAGCAGCAGGCCATCCCGCATGGCTCGATAAGACATGAGCATCTTAGAAGGAATATCCCGGCGGATTATTCCCTGCTGCATTCCTTCGGAAAGTGTTTCTAACATCTTTTTTTCAAAAGGCTGTTCACGTTTTAAAATATCAGAATATAACTTTTTGCGTATCTCCGAAGGAGTAAGCAGCAAAGTCTGAGTCCAGAACAAGGAAATGTGTAAATCTCTGTAATAAAAAAGAATGTATTCTTTAAACATGTATAGCAGCTTATCGTGTATGCTCATATTCTCTGATTCTTTAACCATACGTTTAAGCAATTTTTCATATTTGTTGGCTACATCTTCGTAAACGGCTAGAAATAGATCCTCCTTTCCTTTATAGTGGTTGTAGATAGACGCCTTGTTAATCCCCACGGCTTCGGCTATTTCCTGCATAGTAGCGCCCTCATAACCCTTTTGGGCGAAAGCTGAAAGGGCTGCTTTTTTAAGTTTTTCTTTCGTTGTAAGGATCATTTCAATATTTACTCCTTCTGCAGCATATACTAACTACCGTTTGTTAGTTTATTGTAACATCATACCATTTATGGGTCAATACTATTACTGATATGTATAAATGGGAGATTTTACAATAACATCTTTCTACTTTTCTACATCAATTATCCAGTCAATGTCACTAATCCAAGTAAAGCGCATATGGTATAACATAGGTATTTTACATAAAAAGTGGTATTGCTTTTATGTGAAACCGATTTGAAAATAGAGGGTGATTGAATGCAGCGAAAAACAGTATTAACTGGTAAGGTAATATACCCGAATGATCCGGAGTACTGGCAGGCTCGTAGAAACTGGAACCCGTTCACCAACGCATTTCCCATCGTATTTGTTTTTGCGCAGAAGATAAAAGACGTGGCAAATGCCGTC
>Ga0209639_1001519_pt1 | contig 22376 bp, 21 predicted proteins | sample EPASupsiteHSE605_FD_187268 | JGI IMG/M metagenome (GOLD analysis project Ga0209639, IMG submission 187268) | Bioremediated contaminated groundwater from EPA Superfund site, New Mexico - Sample HSE6-05 (SPAdes) (version 2) | ecosystem: Environmental > Aquatic > Deep subsurface > Groundwater >...
AATAATTATATTCCAAATTGTTACAATAAAGTTTTTATTTCTCAGCCACCTCTCCTCCAGCGGAAGCACGCTTTTTGCTCTGTAAAAGCAACATCGTTTCGAAAAAGGATCCTTTTCGAAGCGGAAGCACGCTTTTTGCTCTGTAAAAGCAACATCGTTTCGAAAAAGGATCCTTTTCGAAAACGTACAGTGAAGCGGGCCGTTGCCTGTCAACAACATTTTCAACCGGGAGGAGTAGAATGGACTTTAGCAGAAAACGATGGATTGCGTTGGGCGCAGCTATGATGTCGGCTTTACTGGTGGGGGTCATTTATTCGTTCAGCGTATACGTTAATCCACTGATTGAAAAATACAATTGGTCCAAAAGTTCTGTTTCTCTTGCCTATACTTTGAACATTATATTCACGGCAGTAGTACCGCTTTGTTGTGCCAAACTTCGTAAAAAGCTCAAAATTAATAAGTATTGCCTTATTGGCGCGTTCTTTTACAGCGCCGGTATTATCCTTTGCGGCTTTATCCAGGGCTCCGTATACGAATTTTATTTATATTTCGGTGTGCTAACTGGCGCTGGCATCGGTTTTGTCTACACAAGTCTGGCTATCTACGTCGTGCAGATGTTTCCGGACAAAAAGGGAATGGCCGCCGGCTTATACACAGCTTGCTATGGTTGTGCTCCCTTCTTTTGGGCACCATTGGCCTCGTGGTTAATTATCAACAAGGGGCTTGATTCCGCATTTATGTATATTGGTATTTTCTTCATGGCCGGCCTTGTCCTTGTGACAAGATTTCTTCCGGAAATTCCTTCGGATTTTGCTCAAGCCATGAGTCGTCAGCAATCCGCTACGCCGGAGGCTCCTTCCGTTTACGAAAAAACACCCGGTGAACTTCTGACCACTCCCCTGTTTTACGTAATCATGGTTCTTTATACGTGTGGCATGTCCAGTGGAGCCATGGCCCTTGGGCTGGGTTCCCCTATCCTGCAATCTTCCCTTGGTTATTCTCCGGAAACCGCCGCCATCGTGGTAGGATTTTTCGCCATTGCCAGTGCTTCAGGCCGCCTTTTCTGGGGGTTCCTGTCTGACAAGATTGGCCGTCCGAATGTGCTGATTTGTCTTTGTGTAATTACAGCGGTCAGTATGATTACCTTGTCATACACACGCACAGAATTTCTGTTTATTCCCGCCATCATGTGCATACCATTTTGTTACGGAGCATATGCCTGCACCATATCTCCCGCCACAGTAGAATGCTTTGGCAAAAAGCACTTTGCCACCAACTACAATATGGTGTTTCAGGTATTCGCATTCTCTGCGGTTATTGGACCTCAAGTAATCTCCCTTTCCGAAATGCTGACTGGCGGTTTCCAGGCGGCCTTCTCCGTAGCGGTTGTTCTTGCTCTGGTAGGGCTTGGCATGGGGCTGATCCTTAGAGCTACTGTTAATCGGGCCCGCAGAACCGCCTGATTACGGCAAACCAACCGTTCACGCATCCACTCTACTGAAGGAGTTCAAATATGGCTTTGGAAAAAATTGGCGCCGCAATTATTGGCCCGGGAAATATCGGCATAGACCTTGTGTATAAAATCATAAACCGCAGTCCCGTGCTTGATTTAAAGCTCATGAGCGGCGTTAAAACCAGCGGCTCAAAAGGTATGGATATGGCTTCCCGACTGGGAATAGAAACCTCATCCGAAAGCGTGAATGCCGTGCTGGACCGCGACGATATTAGCATCGTCTTTGACGCTACCACTGCCGCAGGCCATGCCATGCATGCTCCCTTGCTGGCAAAGGCGGGCAAGTTTGCCATTGACCTTACCCCCGCTGCTGTTGGCCCTTACTGCGTGCCTGCCATAAGCCTTGCTGATGACCATTTAAAAGCGCGAAACGTCAATCTCATTACCTGCGGCGGTCAGGCAACTATTCCCATGGTAAAAGCGGTATCGCGCATAACTCCGGTTCGTTACGGAGAAATAGTGGCAACTATCGCAAGTGATGGAGCAGGACCTGGGACACGGCAAAGCATCGACGAATTTACCCGTACCACGGCCAAAGGTGTTGTTGAAGTTGGCGGAGCAGAGAAAGGCAAAGCCATCATCCTGCTGAACCCTGCCACGCCCCCCATGATTATGAATAACACCATCTACTTGGACATCGAAAACTACAAAGAACGCGAAATTCTCGATTCCGTGGATGACATGGTAAGAGCCGTACAGGAATACGTTCCTGGCTACCGTTTAAAAATACCCCCCAACTACGATGGAGAACGGTTGGTTATCATGGTGGAAGTAGAAGGCTCAGGCGACTACCTGCCAACCTACGCAGGGAACCTGGATATTGAAACATGCGCCGCTGTGGCTGTGGCAGAAAAAGTCGCCGGGATGATGCTTTCCGGAACATTGTAAGCGGCAGAGCGAAAGCCCTTTCAACAAGTTGCATCAAGCGCCGGGAGGCAGACATGAAGAAAAAAATAAAGATATTGGAACTTTGCATGCGCGATGGAATGCATGCCCTGCGACACAAAATGACAGCACAGGAAATGGCGGAAATTTGCAAGGAACTGGACACGGTGGGGGTAGATTCCATTGAGTTCGGCCACGGAAACGGGCTTGGGGGCAGTTCTTTTCAATATGGTTTTTCCCCCAGCACCGACCTTGAGTATATCCAGGCGGTTAGCCGGGTTGTTACCAAAACACCTCTTAGCGTCATTATCATTCCCGGTATCGGTACACGGGACGAATTGCAGGCAGCCAAAGATCACGGCGTCAAGATTGCCCGTTTTTGCACCGAGATGACCGAAAACGACATTGCCGAGCAACACATTGGCATGGCCAAGGAAATGGGATTTGAACCCAGAGCTGCTCTGCCACGCGCGTTTGCCTTACCGGTAGAGGATACTGTGCGCTACGCCCTTAAATCCGAACAATATGGAGCAAAGGTTATTTACATCATGGATGGTGGTGGATCTATGCTGCCCGACATGGTGTTCGAACGCACCAAAGCCATGCGCGAGGCACTGAAACCGGAAACGGAAATCGGTTTTCACGGGCACAACAACCTGCAACTGGCTGTAGCCAACTCCATGGCCGCAGTTCAGGGGGGAGCAACCCATGTGGACTGCACCATGAAGGGTATGGGTGCAGGTGCAGGTAACTGCCCCACGGAAATATTCGCCGCAGTTATGGACCGAATGGGTTATGAAACCGGCGTGGACATGTATCGGGCCATGGATGTGGCCGAAGAAGTGGTAAAACCTTTGTTCAAACGCATGATTAACCCCATGGATTTTGACAAGGACACCCTCATGCTGGGCTATGCCGGGGCATATTCCAGCTTCCTGCTGTTCGCCAAACGTGCAGCGGCGCGCTATGGCGTGGACGCAAGAGATGTAATTCGTGAAATGGGTGAACGCGGTTGCACCGAAGGCCAGGAAAACCTGTGCATCGAATGCGCCTATGACCTGGCCAAGGCCAAGGGATTGGGAGTTCCAAGCACGTTTTCCGCAGATAACTTTTAATAAATCTTTTTCCATGCCTCCTGGGGGCAAAGGCCCCCTGCCCCCCATGAGGCATGATTTTTACCTGGCAATATTACGGTACTTTCTATCTGCCTCTCCAGGCAAACGTCCGCGCTAAGGGGCATAAGCGCAACAGAGTCAAAAAACGCTGACAATCAATACCGTTCAAGGACCATCTTTTTTTAAGCCGTCTTCTGCATCTAACGGCTTACAAGTACGCGGGCCACGTGTCCGAAGGAGCATATTATGTCCACCATGCCTCCCCGATACCGCGTTATGGATCTTGTTTCCGGCAGGATCAAACGCCTGCGCAACAGGTTTATTGAAACTGTACCCGAAATTTCTGTACAACGTGCCAGAATCATTACCCAAAGTTACGAGCAAACCATGGCAGTTCCCATTACTACACGAAGGGCGCTGGCTTTGGCAAAAATTCTGGATGAAATGGATATTTATATTGCGGAAGATGAACTTGTGGTGGGGAGTATGGCGGAAATGCCTCGCGGCACCCCGCTATTCCCTGAATATGCCATTGATTTTATCCTCCGCGAGCTTGATACCTTTGATTCTCGCGTGGCAGACCGTTTTATTATCGACCCGGCCACAAAAGAAGAAATAAGAACCCTCTTGCCCCGCTGGGAAGGACAATGCGTTAACGATTACGCTTTCCCTCTCTGTCCAGAAGAGGGCCGCAAGGCGGCCTCGAACTTTTGCTATTTGTTAACAGCCATGCGCTCTGGCGTTGGGCATATGATTGTGGACTACGAACACTGGCTGCAACGCGGCCTTTCCGGCATAAGAGCAGATATTCAAGCGTGTTATGATGCTGTGGACATTACCGTACCCGAACAGTGCGCCAAGCTGGAATTTTATAGATCAGAACTTATCGTTCTGGATGCTGTACGGCGTTTTATGCTGCGATATGCAGCCCTGGCGTCAGAGCAGGCGGCAACAAGCACGGGAACAAGAAAGGATGAACTGATTGAGATTGCCCGTAATTGCGCTTTTATTGCCGACAACAAACCGGAAAACTTCAAGCAGGCCTGCCAATCGTTTTTCTTCCTGCACCTGACCTTGCAACTTGAAGCAAACGGGCACAGTGTTTCCCCCGGACGATTTGATCAGTACATGTATCCCTTCTACCTGGCAGATATAGAAAAAAATATTGATGTCAGCACAATAGAAGAAACCCTCCATTGCCTGTGGATTAAATTCAGCGAGATCAACAAAGTACGCGACAAATTGAACTCCATTGCGTTTGGCGGCTACCCCATGTTTCAGCACATTACCCTTGGCGGTGTAGATAAAAATGGAAATAGCGCAGTCAACGATCTTTCATTCATGTGTCTTGACGCCACTGCAAAGGTAGGACTTTTCCAACCTTCTACTTCTGTCCGTTGGGGATACAATATGCCTGACGGTTTTCTGGAGCACGCCGTTCGAATTTCTTCTTACGGAACCGGTATGCCCGCATTTTTCAATGATGAGGTGCTTATCCCCAACATGCTTCAACTGGGCTACAGCCTGGAACAGGCTCGCGGCTATGCCGTTGTGGGGTGCACCGAAGAAACGGTGCCCGGCATTGCGGAACCATGGCTGACAGGCGGGTTTTTCAATCTGGCCAAAGCCTTGGAATATACCATTTTTAATGGGCTGGATATTACCACCAACGAACAGCAATCCTTCACAACCGGCGAAGCAGAAGACTTCCCGGATTTTGAAAGTTTTATGAATGCCTATAAAACACAACTGGCTCACTACGTGGGATTGCATGTGGCTTGCGATAATGTGCTGGACGTGGCGCACGGCAGAATTGCCCCTACAGTGCTTCAGGCTACGGTGGTTCAAGGTTGTCAGGAAAAGGGAAAAACCACCATGGAAGGCGGAGCAAAGTTTAACTCCACCACCATTAATGCCGTGGGCATTGCTAACGTTGCAGATTCTCTGGCAGCCATACGTCAGGTTATTTATGATGAAAAGCGCTTTACCTGGCAGGAACTCAAAGCTGCGCTCAAGGCAGATTTTGAGGACTACGAAACCATGCGAGCCTATCTTAAAAACAAGGTTCCCAAATACGGTACTGATGAAGTTTCCGTAGACTTCCTGGGGAATGAAATTGTTAATGAACTAAGCACCCTGCTTTCACAGTATAAGAACCCTCGTAACGGACCGTATTTGCTTGCGCTTTATAGCATCTCCACCAACGTCATGGTGGCAGACCGCACCGGTGCGTTGCCGGACGGACGCAAACGAGGGGAAAGCCTTGCCGATGGAGGCGTTTCCTGCTCTCATGGAGTGGATAAAGAAGGACCAACAGCGCTCCTGAATTCTGTTGCCAGACTGGATCCCTTCAAAGCGACCGGCAGCACTTTGTTAAACCTTAAAATGCATCCCAGCGTGTTTGAAGACGACCGTAACATCGCCAAGGTAGCAGCCTTGTTCAAAACCTTCTTCATGAACAAGGGCCAGCATATTCAGTTGAATGTTGTTGATGCAGCCACCCTTAGAGATGCACAAAAGCATCCAGAAAGACATGCCTTCCTCACCGTCCGGGTTGCTGGTTTCAGTGTGTTCTTCACTACCATTGACCCGCGCACGCAGGAGGAAATTATCGCTCGTACGGAACATTTCGGATAAGCGTCTGCCCGGTTTACCCTGCGGCAGCCTGTGACGGACCCCCGTGCATGGGAACCGCATCCGGTAAAATGCTCTATGTGGCCCTTTTCTGCTATGGCAGTTGCTTTTTTCATTTGAAAAAGGGCCGCACTACGAACAGATATTCCAACGGGAGGGGCTTACCCTCCAGCAAAAGGCGGTTACATGGAAGCTACTATTTTTACTATTCAAAGGTTCAGCCTTCATGATGGAGGAGGTATTCGCACGGTTGTTTTTTTCAAAGGCTGCCCTTTGCGCTGCACCTGGTGCAGCAATCCCGAATCGCAAAAAACGGCTCCGGAAGTAATGTATAATGACAGGATATGCCTGCACTGCGGAGCGTGTGTTGCAGCCAGCCAGAACAATGCTTTGAGCATGGAAGAAGACGCGGTTATCAAAATAAATGACCGCAACGCCCACAATGGTCAGTATACTGAGGTATGCCCAGCCAACGCCATGCGCTTGGTAGGAAAAAGCATTGCTATCAAGGAATTGACCAACCGGGCGTTAATGGATCTTCCTTACTACCGCAACTCTTCCGGAGGAGTTACTTTGTCTGGGGGAGAACCGTTTATGCAGCCGGATGCTGCTTTGGCCCTGTTAATTGAGCTAAAAATGAAGCGTGTCCACACCGCAGTGGAAACCTGCGGGCATGTTGATGGCAATGCCCTTGCACAGGCTGTACCTTATGTGGATCAATTCCTTTTTGACTATAAAATCAGTAACCCCGAAAAGCATAAAAAGTATACCGGTGTGGATAACAGCCGCATACTGGAAAACCTGCGAATGCTCAAAGAGCTTGGTGCCAATATCGTACTTCGCGCTCCTCTTATTCCCGGCATCAACATGGATGAAGAACATTACGCAGGGCTCTGTGCCATAATGAGCGAGTTGAAACTGAACCATGTGGAACTTTTACCCTTCCACCAATACGGTAAAGGAAAGTATACCGAATTAGGCATGGAGTATGGCTGTAATGACTTCTGCCCGCCAGACACGATAGGAATGCAACAGATCAAAGATTCCATCGCCCATGAAACAGGTGCCATTGTCTATTAGTAAATTGCTTGATGAAGGCCGGGGGCCTGTTCACACTATGGTATTTTGATCCCCCCCAAAAAGGTGAAAAAGTGATGAGGAAGTATACTCTTCTGGTATTCAACCGAAATCGCTTCTAATACCTGACGCTAGTGGAGGGCAAAAGGGCTTGGTGTGAACAGGCATTAAGGCCATAATGTGTGTGATTCATAGACATCATTTCAATTTTCTGAGCCGAAGTTCCAGGCTGTAGTTCTGCTCCTGAATGTGCTCCCGTTCGGGGTGGTAGTTGCCCGCAACGTCTTCAGACAATGGAGTCTGCTCCATCAATTCACAGTATCGCTCCATGGGCGTTTTTCCCTTGTGAGCGCTGTGAGGCCGCTGCCAATTATAGTAATGTTGCCATTCCGCCAGGAGCATATCAAGGCCAGGCGACGAGAGGTCGATGGTGCTGTAAAACTCGATCTTATCTGTCTTTTGCGAGCGTTCGACCTTCCCGTTCAAGTGTGGCGAGGCGGGCTTATTCGGACGAAACTTGATTCCATATTGCTTTAAGCGTTCTTGGACAATAACGGCAAAAAACTCACGGCCCCGATCCGTCTGTATGCGTTGAATGGGAAAGGGCATTTCCTCAAGAACGCAATCAAGGAAATCCAAAGTGTTGTTCCCAGTCCGGCGGGCATATGTCCGCAAAACTCGATAACGGGTACAGTCGTCTACGGCGGTGTATTGATACAGGCCGGGAGCGATTTTGCAGGTATCCATTTGCACCCGCTCACCGGGAATCGGGCGCTGGTAACGCGTGAAGTCTTTTTTACGGCGATATTTTACCAAAGGCTTTGCCTGATGGCGGCAAAGAACCTTGTGAATGGAGGCAACGGAGAGAGAAATTTCGTGGAGCCGTTTCAACTCGCTTTGAATTCGCCTGGCTCCCAAGTTACGCTCGCCGCGCAACTCCAGAATGAGCTTTTCATGGTCAGGCCCGATTTTGGCGGATGGGGAACTATGCGGGCGTCGGCTTTGGCTCTTCAAGCCATCAATGCCCTGAGCCTGATACCGTTTCCACCATTTACGCAGAGTCGGGCGAGAGATTCCACAGCGCCGACAAACAAGACCGGCGTCTCCTGATTCCTCGTAAAGTTTTAACCATTGAAGGCGTTGCCGGACTTCCTTTTCCATTAAGGGAAAAGTATCGGCAAATTGAAATGATGTCTATGAATCACACACTTATTGAAATGATGTCTATGAATCACACACTTGATGTATGCACGTACGGCGTCTTCATCAAGACCAACGGTAGTAACATAATAACCACGTGCCCAAAAACTTTCGCCTACGAAATTTCGACGTTTGCCTAAAAAATTACGAGCGATATAGATGGCACTCTTACCTTTTAGAAAACCTACTACTGAAGACACTGCAAGCTTTGGAGGAATACTCAAAAGCATGTGGACATGGTCTGGACGCAAATGCCCTTCCAGAACTTTACATTCCTTTTGCTCCGCCAAGGAACGAAACATACTGCCAAGTTCTTTGCGTAACCCTTCAAATAGCTTTTTCTTTCTGTACTTTGGTATCCACACTACGTGGTACTTGCATTCCCATTTCGTGTGGCTTAAACTTTGTCTATCATCCATTGGAAGCCTCTTGTCCTTGAACTTTGAGCGGTTCGTGACTCGAGGCTTTCTTTTGTTTCCCGAAAAGTCAAACTTTGTGAGTCCCCCGGCAGAGCCGGGGGCTTACCGGTTATTTAGTTACCCCCAATTGCTTATGACAATGCGTGAAGTGAGTGGTGGGTAGTGGGGGGCGTGCCCCCCACTACCCACCACTCACTGTTATAAACAATCAGGATTTAATGGCCCATAGAAGAAGGATGCTGTGGCACCACCATCAACAAGAATATCCGTTCCCGTGATAAATGCCCCCCGCTCACTCATCAACAACTCTGCCACATGGGCGATTTCATCTGCAGTTCCGGGGCGACCCGCAGGGCATTTGGCAAACATGTTTTTATAAAAATCGCCCCGACGTCCGTTAAATTCATCAATCGCTAGCGGAGTAACCACAATCCCTGGCGAAATAGAATTAATGCGCGCCTTCCTTCCTCCCCATTTAACGGCTTCAGCCATTACGCGTTTTCCATTACAGCGTTTTGCCATCTGGTATGCGTGCAACGTATCTTTAATGTTTTTTGATTGAAGAACTTCAAGTGCAAGCAGTTCATCCGCGGGGGTTGTGGCAAGCAACTTGTCAACCTCAGGGGAAAGGGCAGGCATCCGATGTCCAGACTTGACCCTCCCCCCAAAAAGTATGCCATTGAAAAGTTAGTGTTCCTGACATAGGAGCACAAGAATGAAACGTAGCAGATTCACCGAAGAACAGATTATTGGGATTTTGCGGCAAGCCGAGGCTGGCATTCGTGTTGTCGATCTGTGCCGTCAGAATGGCATTTCGGATGCGACTTTTTACAAATGGCGCAGCAAGTTCGGTGGGATGAACATCTCTGACGCCAAGCGGTTGCGCCAGTTAGAGGAAGAGAACGCCCGTCTGAAAAGACTTGTAGGCGAACAGGCTCTTGATATCGTCGTCCTGAAGGACGTGATCTCAAAAAACTTTTGAAGCCCGCAGCCAACAGGGAAGCCGTGCATCACATTCAGACTGCGCATGGCTACTCAGAGCGGCGGGCTTGCCGAGTGATTCAGTTTAATCGCTGTTCAGCCAGACGACCGCCATCTGAGGACCGTGATCTTCTTTTGCGGACTCGGATGCTGGAACTGGCAAATGACCGGCGGCGGTTCGGTTCTCCGCGCTTGCATGAATTATTGCGCCGTGAAGAACTGGTGCAGAATCATAAGCGGACAGAAAGGATTTACCAGGAAGAAAACCTTTCACTGCGTACCCGCAAGCGAGTGAAGCGTCCAAGCCATGCCCGTATTGTCCAGGCTGGCCCTACTGGCCCAGATGAACAATGGGCGATGGATTTCGTAAGCGACTCCCTTATTGGTGGGCGACGCATTCGGATTTTGACAATTGCCGATCTGTGGGATCGTTCAAGCCCCGCGCTCGAAGTGGATATGTCGTTGCCTGGAGTGCGAGTTGTGCGTGTTCTTGAAAGACTACGCCTTCAAGGTCGGTTGCCACAGCGAATCAAGGTTGATAATGGGCCGGAATTTAGCGGTAAGGCCCTGGATGCATGGGCTTTTGAGCACGGTGTGCAGATTGAGTTCTCTCGTCCGGGGAAGCCCACAGACAATGGGCACATTGAAAGCTTTAACGGAAAATTCCGGGATGAGTGTTTAAATCAGAACGTGTTTCTGTCCCTGCACGATGCCCGCAGAACAGTTGAAGCCTGGCGGCAGGATTACAACCAGCAGCGACCGCATAGCTCATTGGGCTGGCTGACTCCGAAAGAGTTCCATGAAAAGAATATAACCTGCAACCCGTTGGGAACCACTAACTTACAAGTGGTATACGCAGTGGGGTAAGGTCACTTGGCCCTGCCGGGGGATGCGGGCTGCTGCGCTTGCGAAGCACAACCAGGCGAGGCTCCTTGTTCCGATTGAGAGATAGAATAGTCGTGGGCTACGACATCTTTGAACTTGCTGCTTGCATTGTTTTTTACCTGTTGCGGCGGCTTCCATTGCCGGATGCTCTGGGCCAGTTGCCGGGCATAGGCAATGGTGGTCGCGGTATCAGGGCAGTGGATATGTACCTTGACCAGAATGGCATCCAGCACTTCCCTCAGACCGGGGAAGTGCTGGCGCAGCACCTCTGCTGCTGCCATGCGTGGCATGTTAACTTCTTCCACATCCCAGCCCCGCACCGTCAACAGCACATAGTCCAAAACAGCAAGGGCCGGGGAATCATCCCCAGCCCTTGGCTGTGCTTCTTCCACAAAGAATCGTCGTATCAACCAGTTGAGGTTTTGTCGGCACCCAGGGAATATGGACGACAACTTTTTCTCAATGCGCCAATCCTCCAGGCAGTTGAACAGGTTGAAGGTCACAGGATCAAGGTTTGCGGCGTTAAGCACATTGAAGTCCGTATGCCGTATATGGGCCGCCTCGTGATCCACAAATCCGCGAGTCAGCGCCAGCAATTCCGGCTCACAATCCATGGGCAGAGCCGGCAAGTGGATGACCTTGCCGTTGGCGCAGGCCTCCTTGCCGCCGATACGCACCTGCACCCCGTACCGGTCGCCCAGGATGGACGCCAGCAGAGGCAGGCAGTTGAGAACGTCTTTGGAGCGTATCATGGGCGTCACCACAGGCCCAGGCTGGGAATGGCAGGATGCGGCAGCGTGTTTTCTGTCACGGGGATGTCCGGCAGTATGGGGTCGTCATCCAGTTCCGCATCCACGGCGCTGTCCACCCGTCCAGCAGGATCATCCGGCTCGGATACGCACGCTGGACCGGCCAGCAGCGCATCCAGCACAAAGGCCGGACCATAGCCCTCAATAACCTTCTGGGCATGGGCCACAAGAGCCACGCTGTCCTTGAGCAGGCAGACCAAGCCTTGCAGCAACAGCAGGTCCGGGCCGGTGATGTTGCCCTTTTTGGGCATGCGAAGCAGCGCGGCCTGCACGATGTCAGCCACCGGGGCCACATGCGGCTCCACGAAGGAGAGACCCATGAGCTTGGCATGCAGAGTGCGCAGCGGCGAAAGCGCCTTGTGGGTCACTTCCGTCCTGCCCTCATAGACCCTGCGCCAGATGTCGTCCGCAGACTTGGCTACCTCATCAAACAGGGTGCCTCCGAGGCCCCGCACCTCTTCCGCCAGACCGGCTTCCAGCACAGCGGTGTTGTCTGTATGCTGCTCCAGTGGAGCCACCCTGTACAACTGCCAGCGAAAATCCATGCGGGCGCGGACATAGTCCGGGCCTACGATGGAGTTGCGGATAATCTCGCCCCATTGATGGTGCTTCTCGATCCAGGCCTGAATGCTCTGGTCATAGTCCGCCAGAAAGGCTTCCTTTTCTTTCTGGAATTCGGCGCGTATGTTGCAAAGTTCCTGCACGATTTCCCCGGCCTTTTCTTCGGGTATGGCCCAGCCGGACATGAAGCGCACCCCATGCCGGTCCAGATAGTTGAAAGCGCGGGCCTTGAGGGTGCCGAAGACCTTGAGGTTTTCCGGGTCAGCGATGCGCTTGGAACCGAGGGACGCCAGGTCTTCAGGGGGCAGTTCCGCGCCCCCCAGGTCTTCCTGGCTCATCTGGCGGCGGGCTGACCACAGGCTTATGTCAAGGTTGAGGGCCAGCAGGTTATCCAGGATACGGATGTCGGAAAGGACGTGTGTCATGGTTTTCTCCTATAATGAGCTTTTGGCAGGGATAAGGGCGTAGCCGTCTTTAAGCTTTCTGGCTGCGCGGGCTTCGAGTTCCAGCACGGCATTGTTGCTTTCGCAGTTTTCAGCGGGAATAAATTTCTGTTGCCCGACAGTATCCGGCTTGCCCCACTTGAGCATGAGGCCCACAGAGCTGGCCTCGCCGATCCAGAACTTGCCGTCCTGCTTTTTGCCAGAAAGATTATGGACTACCTCCAGATGGACGCGGGGGGTAGCTACCGTAGTTGTGTGGTGCAGCTGGCCGCGCATGAACCGTAGGGCTTGATCTCCTTGCAGATTTTCAGTTCCAGCCGTTTCTGTTTTGTGGGCTTCAGCTTCCATCTGTTGCGGGAACATACGCTGGGCCAGTTCGTGCAGCATGGCACGGGTTTCACGGCTGGCGCGGTAGGCCAGCGCCCGGTCGAGGGCATAGGTGACGGGTTGTACGCCTTGGTGGGCCAGGGGTTGGAAGCGTACGGTCAGATCACCCCAGCGCAGCAGACTGCGCGTGGAGAAGGTGACTTCAATGGTATTGGTCAGGTTCCCGGTCGAAGCTTCGCCCATGAACAGCTTGCGAACCTCATTGGCGTAATCGACCATGGTGGCGCACAGCGTTTCGGGCAGCGATGGGAAACGTCGGGCAAGCAGGCTTTTTTCCACATCGGCAGATGGGTAGCCCACTTCGCAGATGGTAAAGCGGTCCAACCATGCCAGGTTCTGGCGTTGCGTGCCCTGGTACAGGCCCGTATCATCACCGCCACCGTTGGTATTAGCCGTGGCAACCAGACGGAACATGGGGTGCGGCGCAATCAGCTCGCCGCCGTTTTCCGCTACGCACAGAGGGGAACCGTCCAGCACGCCGTTCAGACCGGCTGCGATTTCAGGCGAGGTCAGGTCCGCCTCGTTGAGAAGCAGAATCGCTCCATACCGCATGGCAAGCGCAAGCGGGCCGTACTCGAAGGTCATGTTGCCGTCCCTGACCGTCAGGTGCCCCACCAGGTCGGCAAATTCCAGCCGTCCGTGCCCGGTCACTTCAAACACAGGATAGTTGAGCCTGGCTGCCAGTTGTTTGATGCAGCTTGTTTTGCCGCAGCCCGTGGGGCCGAAGACGTAGAGCGGTTCCTGCGCCCCCTGGGGACTGACGAACCAGACCACCATGTCGCGGCTGGAATGGTGAAAGAGATAGTCCGGGTCCATGGCCGGAGTGTAGGCCGAAGGTGTGGCATAGCCCCTGACCGTGGTGCCGGAAGGCTTGCCGCTGAAAACCTGACCGGCGTCAAGGTCGGTGGGCTGAAGAGAATCAAGCTCGGAAGTGAGGATTGTATGCATAGGATTTCCTTTCATGGGATTGACGGTTATACGGCAATGCCGTATATATCTCTCATGTACTATGAGTTTGTAGAATTAGCCCCCTTCGCTGCCTTGCGAGATGAACTGTTTTCTGAAGAACAGTTTTTGGAGTTCCAGTGGTATCTTTGCCAATGTCCCACTGCCGGGGATGTGGTCCCGGAAACCGGAGGCTGTCGTAAAATCCGTTGGAAAGTACAGGGCAAGGGGAAAAGGGGCGGGGCAAGAGTCATTTACTTTTTGCGCAATGAAGCGGGGCAAATTGTTCTTGTAGCCGCTTACGGCAAAAGCGAGCGAGAAGACGTTCCGCGCCAATGGCTACGAAAGCTCAAGGAGAGTTACGATGAGTAAGGCACAAGAAATACTGCGCCAGATGTTGGAAGACCCCACCGGAGGAATGCTCCGGCCTGTGCGTAGGACTATATTGCAGCCGCAGGACGATGGTTCGGTACTGCGGCGTGTTATGGACAGGGACGGAAACATTGTAGTGGAAAATAGCATCACCGCCGAGCAGCGGCTTATGCTGGATGCTCGTTCCAAACTTGGACTTTCCCAGCATCAGTTTGCCACCCTTTTGGGTATTTCTGTACGAACTCTGCACGACTGGGAGCAGGGACGGCGTGAGCCCTCCGGTGCGGCTAAAACACTTTTGAAAGTAGTGGCACGGCATCCCCATGTTGTGAAGGAAGTGATGGAACAATCGGCCTAACTGAAAGCAGCTCTCCTTTCTACATACATCCCAAACGGATTACCCCAAAACCGCCACGTTCCTCTATGTCATCATGGCGTTGCCAATGTTGATTGGTGCAATGGACAGCCTTTCGGAAGGCGCACCAGTGCGTTCACAGCGGGTGAGCAGGGCGTCCACGTCAATGTCGTCCAACTGCTCAACGCGGAAGATGCCGGTCAGTTCCGCATGCAGGGCTTCACGGTTGAGTATATTTCGACCAGCCGTGACTGAAGCGCGGAAGCGGTACTTCCCGGTGTTTACCCAGTCGCGAGTGCCGGCCTGCCGATGCGCCAGCTTGAGTACCGTTTCCATTTCCTTGATTTCGTTGTCTAAAACAGTGCGCCGCTCCTTGAGGGCGGCCAGCTTGTCCAGAGCCGGTTCCCATTGCGGCAGGTGCGTGCCTTGCGGGAACTTGGGGCAGTCGCTGTTGAATTCGCAGTAGGAACAGAGCGGATAAAAGCCTTGTGCGCAATCCACCTGCACAAGGGGCAGCTTCCCAGCACGATATGCGGTAAGGTCGCCCCAAAGCTGCATCGCATGGTCAAGAGCCGTGTCCAGCATGGCCTGATTGAAACCATAGGGGCCGAACGCTTGCACTTTCTTCATGGAAAGACAGAGCAACCATGCTTCCAGGCTGACTCCGCCTGCGCTTGTGGGCAGTTGCAGGCCAAACCGGGCATGACAGAGTTGGGGGAAGGTCATTTTCTCATGCAGCAGCGTGCCGTCTTCTGCGCGGAGGCTGAAGACCGGCTTGCTCCATGCTTTTGTCAGAAGACCGATCTGCCCGTGCAGTTGCAGTAGGTGGGAATCGTACGGCGAGTCTGGCAGTCTGTCCGTGCTTTTCACTTCCAGAATGCGTATGGCATTGACGGGCGTGCCCCAGACCAGCACAAAGTCCAGATGGGCTTTGATGGGCACGCTCTGGTGCTGCCAGGTGATTTCCAGTTGGGGCAATACATGCAGGCCCAACGATGCCAGCGCTTGCCCAACCCCGGATTCAAACCAGTGCCCGCGTTGCAGAATAAGCAAACGCTCCAGGCTGTTTGTGGTAGGCAGCGCCTTTCTTGCCAGAGCAGCCCGTGGGCATTCCCAGTGTCGGCCGATGTCGCTCATGCCCACATAGGTGGATCTGTCGCCCAGATGCGCGATGGTATTTTGTTGGGAGACGGTTTGCAGTCCTTGCCTGATTAAGGCCCGCAAGCCTTCCGCGCGGCCAGCGTGTTCCATGGTTTCATCTCCATAAAAGCAAGAGGGCCGCCATCGGGCAGCCCTCTTACTTGATATGTTTTTTTCGTTATGCGGCATCAGCGTATTTCCACCAGATTTTACGTTGCGGGTTCCAGCGGAAGCCCGCGCCCGTGAGCAGTTCTTTTTTGGTCTGCGTGTTGCCGCTGGCAATGATGCAGGGCCGTCCGTCCTGGGCCGTCACCTGCTGGTAGGTGATACCTTCCAGCGGTGGGAGTTTTTCAAGGCTGGCAGACGGACGATTTAAGGGGATTGAAGATTTGTTTTTGATGGCGGCATCGTGAGAAGCCGCTTTTCGAGTATCAGGGCTGTTTACGGGCAATCTCGGACGTGAGGCCGATTTTCTACTGTTTTTGCTCCTTCACCGTCGTCATCTTCCGTCACCATGCCCAACATGGCGGTCAGCGTGTAGCGGCGACAATAGGTTATTGCCGACCCCATGCCCTGTGGATCGGATTTGGGGAGAGGAACGACAGCCAGAGAGCTTTGCCACTGGCCAGATTCTGCATGGGTTAGCTTTGTTACCAGTCCCAGAGAGTTGGGCTGCTCTGGCACAACCAAATGCCATTTTCGATAAGAGCATCACGGCAGGCGTCCATGACGCTGTTGAGACTGGCGTACCAGCTTTTAGTGAAGGGATTTTCTGCGTCCTTGACTATGGGTTGTACGGTTTGCTGAACGTGGAGCAGGGCCTTAGCTAAATCGGTAATGTTTTCTGATTGGTATTGGTTCATATGAGAATCCTCCTGGATAGCAGAACGACGAAGCCCCGCCCAGCCTAGTGCTAGATAGGGCTTATGAGGGTGTTTGAAAATACAATTTCTGTTTTCTTACTGAAGTAATATATCGTTAAAATTTATTGAACTACATTTATAATACGTCATAATTATTATTCCTGTAGTCTAGAAAGCCTTCTGACATCGCACGCAATGATTTTTTCATATGGATTTGCTCTAAACGGAACTAGGGGTGTCGCTTTTGGAGACACCTAAACTGAAATTAAAATAGCCTGCGCGGTGGGCCAGACTATCATCAGGCTTTGCCCTGCTCAATTCGTTTTTTCAAACTGTTGATAGCTCGTATTTCTTTGATACGTTTAAAAATCTGCCAAGGCGCCACAACAAAGCCAAAGCAGACAGCCCGTATGAACTTGATTAGCAGGTAGGTTATCAGGCCAATGCCCGAGGTAAACACAACAGGCACGGGAACACGACTCAAGAATTGCCAGCTCCAATAAGCGCATGAGAGCATCAAGCCAAAGATAATACCTGCTTCAAGACGGGCTGGATTATTTACAAACATGGTAATGCTCACGCCGAAAAAAAACTGCCGTTATGCCTATGTCCACATATAAACGCCGTGCCACAGTTGTATTATGACTTTCAAGGCAAGTTTCGCATACTGGTGGATTGAATCTATTCATGCAGGCTGCACAGAGTGCCTTGCCGCACATTTGGCAAGCTCCTGCCGCGTTTGTTCCCGGGTGGTTGATGCATTCCATTCACCTACTCCTCTATCTGTTACATATTCTTAAAAAAATAAGCCAATAAACATTGGCATATAGACGGGTGTTGATTGAGCAAAGCCTTTAATTGCAATAGATCTCAGGCAATTAAAGATTGCTTTGCAAATTCATTTGTATAAAATATTTACTATAGTCATTATTTTTACACAAGGGGACAGTTATATGAAAACATGGATATTATTCCGCAATTATCATGGGCTGTGGGCAAAGTTATCCGCGAAGCGCGAGAGGCTTCGGGGATGACACAAGGCCAATTAGCAGGCTTTTCTGGCCTTTCTGAGAGCTATGTCTCTCTTTTAGAGCATGGGCATAAAAACCTGACGGTTAATGGTCTTGTTTTGTTGGCGGGGGTTTTACGGGTCAAACCAACGGAATTGATGCGGCGGATTGATATGGAAATGGAACGCGGCCCACAACCTTCATCACAAAAGGTCGGCAGGCCGCGCAAGCAAACAAAAAAATCCAGTTAGTTATTTAGACAAGACCTTCTCTCCCGGCAAGATTTCTGCATTTTCATCAAATTCCAGCCTCGCAGGCCCGTAAACAAGCAAGGCTTCATAAATGTTGGCGCTGCCCAATATGATTTCTTCAAAATACTGCTTTCCGTTGCGCCGCTTCAAATAGTCCAGTAATTCAGGGGCTACCGGAATAGAACTACTGATCGCCTCTGCCCGTAGATAATCACCACTTTCCTCATAAGTCTTTGATAACTCCTTCCATTCATTGCGCATATCGCAAAAATCTTTATAGAGCAGGAAAGTACTTTGTTCTTCCTTGAGTTCCGCCATTTCTGTATGCATTTCAGCAAGAGTGCTAGGTTCTTCAGCCAGCGCACGATGTTCTTCGGCGGTCTTTCCTTCATGAGAGGTGTGTGTAGCGTTATTATCGAACATCCAGCCAATACACATGTCGCAGCCTTGCCGACTGCATGAAAACACGGCCTGAGTCGGGATGTAGGCTCTTCCTCCTCCCTCATTAAGAGCCTGACACTAAGAACAGGCTCCCCCCAAACAAAAATCGTTTTATAAAGTGTCATCCTTGAGCATGTATTTTTTTATCTTATGCTGAACCTGGCGTCGGGTAAGCCCCAAGTACTGTGCGGTTTTGCTAATATTCCCATTGTGCATGGCCAAAGCAGATTTGATCACCCTGAGATTGAAACGTTCCAGGTTGAAACCTTTTGGTGGAAGCGCCAACTCCTCTTTTCCTTTGGGCATCTGCTCTGTCATCAGGCATTCACCCTTTTCAACGGGAAAAGATTCCGCAAGAGCGTTGGAAAGAGCACGAATATCGTCACTGCCAGCGGTTCTTCCCCGAACCGTCAAGGTGAGCAGGCGAATCGAGTTTTTAAGTTCCCGCACGTTACCGGGCCAGGGGTACTGTTCCAGTAAAGCTTCTCCTTCAGGACTGATACTGAAAAAAGGGACACCCTGATCTTTTGCAAAGGTTCGCCCAAATTCGTAGGCCAGAGGTACGATATCCGCCTTATGCTCTCTAAGGGGTGGTATCTCGATTATACCTGCGTTAATACGATACAAGAGGTCGCGACGAAAATGCCCACCGGCAACAGCGTTTTCAAGGTTAGCATTGGTTGCGGCCAGAATACGGGATGAAAGGGCGTGTACCACGCTCCCCCCCACGCGCATGAAAGACTTTTGCTCAAGGACTCGCAACAGCTTGCTTTGTAAATGCATGTCCATGGTTCCTATCTCGTCCAAAAACACCGTTCCGTCACCTGCCCGTTCAAAAACGCCTTTATACCCCGCAGCAGAAGCGCCCGTAAATGCACCTTTTTCGTAACCAAAAAGTTCTGCTTCAATAAGCTGTTCGGGCAAGGCTGAGCAATTGACGGCAATGAAGGGTTTTTCCGGACCGTGCAGCCACGCGATATACTGGGCCACAACTTCTTTTCCCGTACCTGTTTCTCCGCAGATAAGAATGGGCAATGCCGGATCTCTGGCAAATAGCGCGGCCTTTTCCACCACAGCCCGCATAGCGTCTGAAAAAACATGCATATTGGATGGATCATGGGGTTTGGTGAGTAATGCCTCCGCCTGATGTCCGTCTTTTGTGCCGGTCCTGAGGCGTAGCTCCGCCTCGCAGCGGTTCAGCAAAGCCGCCAGTTCACGGATATCCGGCGGTTTGGTAAAAAAATCCCTCACGCCATATTTGAGCGCCTTAATGGTGTTATCCGTATTACTAAAACCGGTGATAATAATTACGTCGGTGGAACTGTCCATTACCTCTTTTATCCGGCGAATAAACTCAATACCATCCATTCCCGGCATGCGGATATCGGTAATCACCACATCCGGCTTTTCCCGGTAAAAAAGGTTGAGTCCTTCTTCACCGTCATGGGCTACATACGTTTCGTAACCAAGCTTCATAATGAACCGTTGCAGGTTGGTTACGAAGTCTTTTTCATCGTCAATCAGCAGAACCTTCATGTATATTCTCCAAAATGGGCAAATAGCATTGGAAGGTGCAACCGCGAGAAGGGTTATTCCACACTTCAATATCTCCACGGGCCTCGTTGATAATCGCCTTGCAAATGGAGAGTCCTAGCCCGGTGCCCTGCCCTATCTCCTTCGTTGTAAAAAAGGGATCAAATATTCGTTGAATATTTTCTGCGGCAATGCCCGTACCGTTATCCTTTATACGAACACGGGCAACGCCATTGGAGCATTCCGTAACCACGGAAATTGCCTTGAAAGGGTTATCCATACATCCTTCAAGACTTTGGCGAGAATTGAGCACAAGATTCATAATAACCTGTTCCATATGGCTCAGACCACAGTTCACAGTCATTGGTTGGGCGCAGCAGGCCAGTGTCATTTTGATTCCCTTTGCCTCGAATTGCCTTTCAATAATATCCATTACATTCCGAACCGCTGTATTTACATCACAATAGCCCGGAGTTATTTCTGACTCATCTCGTGAAAAAATACGGATGCCATCAACAATTTGCGACATCCGATCCACCTGCTTCCCAATCTGGCCAAAGGTATCCACAATGCTTTGCTGGTCCGTTTGCCAGCCCTGATCCTGCCCAAACAGGAAAGAATCCACCAATACCTTGATGGTACCTAGTGGCTGAGCAATTTCATGGGCTATACCAGCAGAGAGAATTCCCAGAGAGGAAAGCCGGTCGGCCCGCATTACCTTCATTTCATTCTCTTTGGCCTGCGAAACCAGTGTTCGCTCCCGGGTCACGTCGGTAAAGCTAAGCATAACCGTAGCCTCTTCATTGGGATCAACGTGAGCCTGGCACCGCAAACAGCGGTTATCATTGTCTTTGTAGAGTATAAATTCGACAAAAGGTGGGCTGGGTTCTTCAGAGCGCAAAACCTGACGATTAAAAGCAATAACCTTTTCCCGATCCTCCTTCGATGTTAACGCTGCAAGCCCGAGAATATCCTTAAGCAACAGGGACGAATGGGGCGGGAGATCGAGAATTTTGAGCATGTTATCGTTATAATAGCTAACGCCTTCTTGGTTGAACAGGACAATTCCATTCTCACTCAGGTCATTGGCCATTCTACCGATGAAACGAAGCTTGTGCAGGTCTGTTTCAAGCTGACGCATTTGTGTCAGATCGCGAAGGGAGTGAATGGCCGCATACAACATGCCATTGATGTCGTACAGCCGCTGGGTTTTACAACTTACGTACGCCCCGCCGCCAGGTACACTTGGTAAAAAGGTCACGGCATGGATAACATCCCCTTCCCGCCGAAACTCAACATAATTACGCTTTTCAAATACCGGATCAGGATCAATAATCAGATGCGGAACAGTCAGCCGCTTTTCCCCATAGAAAGGTACCGCATTTAAAAAACCTCCCTTTCCCAGCATTTCCTTGCTATCACAGCCTGAAATCTCGGACATGGCCTGGTTCCACATCACCAGTACACCATCAGTATTCATAATATACAAGGGCTCTCGAGTGAAGTTGTAGATGTCCTGCATCGTTTTGCGTTGGTTTTGCCCCTCAAACCACAAAGAAAAGGCGGGAATACAGGCTTTGACAAACTCGCCGTAGCGTTCCGGCTTTCTACCCGCACGAAGAAGACAGGAAAGCACGGCAGTCAATCGCCCATCGTGCATTCTTATGGCAAAATGGGCGACGGTACCTTCCCCGTCGTTAAGAATGAGGCATGTAGCCTCCTGGTTTTCCTTAAAATGCGGAACGGTAGCTTCGAAGGCTTCCCGCTCCAGGCGGGTAACCTCGGCCATATAATCTGGAACCACATGAATTGCCGATAATGAATGAATATACGTGTTCTTGAACGTCACGGAAAACAAAGCACACCGTTTGCAACCACCGATCTTAATTAACATTTCCAGTGCTTCTCGCGGGAAAATATCGTCATGATATTTTTTCCTTACACAATCGCAAACGCTTGCAACACTTTCAATCAACCCCATGAATTACCTCTTTACGGCTTTGGCATCCGGTATGGTACTTCGAATGCCACACTCTCCTTCTATTGTGAGTGAAGGACAGCATCGTATTATTACCCGTCAGTGATCATCTGGAGCGTTTTCCTTCACATAGCAGCAAACGTACCAGCCGCCCCCATATGTTGTAATCACACTCATTCCCCCTCTCCCCCACCATTATGCAAGCCCACCAATATATGCCGTTTATGGCGTTGGAGAATGAATGGACATTTGGGGGTATACAAATTTGTGCAACTGCTCAATTTTGTGCGGTATTCAATTATTCTGAACTCTTTGGCTTATCTGTAAAACAATTTTAGCCTTTGATAAATAACATACTGAAATAAAAGAAGTAATTTGGTAGACAAACACCTTTGCACGTACAGTCTGATCTATACACAGCACTCGTGCTGACTAGCCTTAGCAATAAAAAAAATAATTATATTCCAAATTGTTACAATAAAGTTTTTATTTCTCAGCCACCTCTCCTCCAGCGGAAGCACGCTTTTTGCTCTGTAAAAGCAACATCGTTTCGAAAAAGGATCCTTTTCGAAGCGGAAG
>Ga0209639_1001521_pt1 | contig 22353 bp, 14 predicted proteins | sample EPASupsiteHSE605_FD_187268 | JGI IMG/M metagenome (GOLD analysis project Ga0209639, IMG submission 187268) | Bioremediated contaminated groundwater from EPA Superfund site, New Mexico - Sample HSE6-05 (SPAdes) (version 2) | ecosystem: Environmental > Aquatic > Deep subsurface > Groundwater >...
AAAAAGTACAGAACTCGATGGAAACATTGATTTCCGTTGTTGATGAGCATTTTATTGCTCGATTGTCTAAAAAAGAAAAAAAGCACTCATATATCCAGTAGTTACCTCCTGTCGTTATTTCAAGACATTTAGAAGCTGCTTTATACTCAATTGGGTCTCCTGTAAAATAGTAGGTCAACATTGAAAACCAAAACATAAAATACCCATTTTAATCAATGATAAATGCTTAAAATCCATATCATCAATATATCGAAGAAAAACACAAAATTTTATGATCTTTTGCATTTTATTTTTTTGTGAATTCAAGAATATATCCAGTGATAGTCCCGTTATCAAACTATTGGTTTTTGGTTTTAGAGAGAATTCTACATTCATTTTTCGAGTAGCAAGCCAAAAGCTTAATAATGTAAGAATGCTTCTCCTAAGCTCAAAAAAGTCAATAGAATCTATTTTTACATCTAATAAGATTATATCGTCTTGTTCATATCCTCCTAATAGTCTTCCTGCTTTAAGTTTTGGAGCAAAAATTCAGGGTGGAGCATTTTCATGGTCAGGGGTCGTACCTCAAAAGGATATATATTCAGTTTTCTTTGTAAATTGCGACCATAACAAATCGGATTATTCATTTTCTATTTTTATTAATAATGTTGATTCATTTCTTGATTTCCGAAATGAAAAACTGATTATATTTTATTATCTTTTAATTGTATATTATTTAGTATTATCAATAGCTTGGGTGATTATCCTGTGCATAAGCAAGGTTCATCAGTTTACCATATTCATAATGCTACTTTTTATTCCAATTCTCAAGATCTTTACATCCTCTTTAGGTGGATTTATGTGGTATCAGATGAGGAAAAATGATATCTCTGTTGTTAAATTAACGAATCTGAAGCGAATTACTGAGTTTGTTACCGGAGTAATATTTTTTTTTTCTACAGGGTTGATAATATCTGGGTACTATTTATATCGTTCTAGCATTACTTATCTCGAAATTATTAGAATATTTCTGTCATCCATCATGATATCTCTTTATGTTTTCCATGAAGATCTTCATCAAGATAATGTCACAGTGATCACAGCTATGATCGGATCGTTTTGGTATATTAATGAGTCAGTTTACTATTATCTATCATCAAGATACCAACAACTTATTTATAAAACTTTCATTATTATGTCACATCATTTCATGCAAATTTCTTTTATTATCATTATATCTTCTTTATGCACAATCTTCCTAATGAGCACTCTTGAGTATCATCATTCATTGATATCAATTGTAATAGAAATGACTTCGATAATTTTGACTTTGTATCATGCATTTTTTGCATACAATCTTATCATTGCGAAGAACACCCAACAAAAAAACTGCAAAGAAAACCTGATTCCTGTGATTCTTGAAGAACCACAAAAAAAATCCTTTGTTTTTATATCTCAATAAAATATTTGTTTGTATTTCAAATAATCGTGTTTTTATTTGATTTTGAATGACAAAAAGAAACCCTGTTATGCCCACAACAATTATTAGAATTTCTGAAACAAATGAAAAAAATACATATATTGTTAAAGAAGAGATTGGTAGTGGTGGTTTTGCTTTTGTATACCGGGTTATAAATGCAAATAATAGGATAGAATACGCTTTGAAAGTGATACCAAGAGAAGCAATGGAAAATGAAGAATTCAAAGCCAAACATTTTAGTGAAATTTCCATTCAAAACAAGCTGAATCATCAAAACATTGTGAAAACATATGATAATTGGGTCGATGAGATGAATACGTATCTTCTTATGGAATTATGCAAAAAAGGTTCAATAGGTAAACTTTTAAAGAGTAGAGGATATTTGTCTGAAACCGAAACATCATTCATTATTAATGGTGTTGTTTCAGGAGTGCAATACATGCATGAACATAGCATTATACATAGGGATCTTAAATTGGATAATTTTATGCTTGGAGATGATGGACATGTCAAGATATCTGATTTTGGTATTTCAGAAGAAGTTAAACAAGAGCGAGAAAAAGATTTAGTGTTTGCTGGTACACCCTCATACCTAAGTCCCGAAGTCATCCAACTGAAATGTTATGGTTACCAAGTAGACATTTGGGCTATTGGTGTCTGTACATATGAATTATTAACAGGTCATCTTCCCTTTGAGTCAAAAGAGATGGGTGCTACATATGAGAAAATCAAACAAGGAGAATTTCGATTTCCACAAGAATTGAGACTTAGTTTTTCTGCAAAGGATTTTGTAGAGAGTGCCCTTAATGTTCGTCCCGAATATAGACCAAACATCAAAGAGATCTCTCTTCATCCATTTTTATCATATAATAATAGACAAGTTGTCTTAAATAACCAAAGTGTTGCTTTGCCCACCTTTTGGGTGAAATCTTATATTGAGAAAGAAGGGATCGCTTATTGTCTCAATGATGGGTGCATTGGAATGTGCTTCAACGATTTTACGAGGTTTATTATTGATCCTCATCGCTTATTTATTCAATGTTGGCCATCTTATCAAGATACAACTCCTCTTTTAATTGATATGAAAAAAATTGATGGAAAAGAGCCACATATTTCCGTTTTACTCGAAATTATCAGCTACTTTGATGACCAAAATCGTTCAATATGTGAGAGCCATTATAAGAGCTCCGTGCCTCTAAATCATGTGAAATATTGGCTAAAAAAGGATGGTGCGATATTGTTTAGAATGGATAATCGAGCAGTTCAAGTGATATCTCCTAATAACTATTCAATGATGGCGTTTTTTGATAAGAAGATTGCATATATTAACGAAAATCAACAAAATTTTGGAGAACTTATTGAATTTGAAGAAATTGAAAAAAGGAAACTAGAAAAAGAGCATTTTTCTTTAATGCAAACTCTTCTAAGAGAACTGACTCAATAATCAGTAGTTTTGAATAAGTTTTTTCCCTTCTTCCACTGAAATAACTTCTGTCATTGTCACACAGCTATTCATTTGAACTTTTATGATTAAATCAGAGTATGATAATACCTCAGGTTTAAAGGTGGTAATAAAAAACTGTATATTGCTTTTTTGGCTTTCCAAAAGTCTTGCTAAAGACTCTCGGAAAACAGGATCAAGTGCAGAATCAACTTCATCAAATAATACAAATGGAGCTTTGTTAAACTTTTGAATTGACAATACTAGGGCGAGAGAAACAATAGTTTTTTGCCCTCCGCTAAGTTGAATCATGGATGATGGTGTCGATTGATAAGGATATGATGATGGGAACACGACAAATAAAGAAATTGAGCCATTTTTCATAATTAAATTTGCTTTTCCTTTGGGTACCATTTCTTCAAAAAAAATCGAGAACCAATAAGACACTTCCTGAAAACATTTTTCAAACTCTTGATCCTTTTTATCATCTAAAATTCCAATGATTTTGGTCATTGAATCATCAGAACAAAAAATTTCTTGTCTTTTTTGAATTAAATCGTTGAGCTTACACAAAATATTATCATATTCAAAATCTGCAGAGAGATTAATATAGCCCAATGACTCAATCTGTTCTTTGATAGATATTAATCTTTCCCTTAAATTTTGCATTTGGTTCGAATCAAGACAGTCCAAAGTTGTTTGATTATTACACTCTTCATAATTCATTATTGATGTATTAAGCTGATTATACTTTGCTCTTAGGGAATCGATCTCAATTTCCAATTCATTTATAGCAGTTTCATTTTTCACCAAAGAATTTGACAAAATATCTTTCTGATTTTGAATCATGAGAATATCCTTGTTCAATTTTTCAAGATCTGCTTCTAACATTTCTTTTGTTTTTTCATAATCTTTAATTAAACATTGTGTTTCAGAATAGTCTTTTTCCAAAGATTTAATTTTGATAATTAAGAATTCAATTCCCATTGATTTCTTCTTTTCTCCTAATTCAATTTGTTCCTGTTCCATTAACCTAACATGTTCACTTAGTTGATAATATTTTAGGGAATTATGTTTGATTATATCAGAATTATTAACATTCGGGATGCTTTCAATTCGATCATTTATTCTTGATTGTAGAATTTCGATAACACCATTCAGATGTTCAATTTTTCCTTTCAATGGTTGATTTGATAAATATAATCTTTCTAGTGAACAGGTTATTTGATTAATATGACTTTCACATAAGTTTAATCTCCAGGTGTAATCTTTATCCAGAATTTCTTTTGATGAAAGATCGTTTCGAATATCTGATAATCTCACTTTTGAATCATTCAATTTTAAAAGCATATGATCCAATTTTTCACTATAATTTTCAAATGCTGATCTCTTTTTCAGATATGATGATAAAATTGAGAGTTCTACTTTATAATCCCTGATACTCCCCCCGCTTGAAAATCCATTCGAAAAAACTACATAACCATCAACAGTTGCACAAGAAACATGATATTGTTTCATCATTTGATATGCATCTTTGATTGAAGAACAAAGAACAACATTTCCATAAACAGATTTGATTAGATTAGCGATCCTTTTATCATAATTAATAAAATAATCTAGTGATTTTTCATTATGAGTTCGACACCCATTAAACTTAACTCTGGATAAAACTACAACAGAAAAGTTAATACAGTCGAATCCATATCTTTCATTCATTAACCATATCAAATCATCTTCTGTTTCAACTACAATGTCAAGTAATCTGTTTTTGGAAATAGAATTAATAGCATACAATACAGATTCATCATATTCAAATAAAGAAAAAAATAATCCTAAAATACTGTGTCTTTTCTTTTTCATTTCTTCAACAAATTTTACCAAACGGAAAAATTTACGAGGCAAATTGTTATTGCAGTGTTTTTGAATTATGGAGTAGTCAGATGAAACTTGTTTATTAGAACTAATAAACATGGCTATCTCTGATTCAATTTGACAAATCTCTTTTTTTTGTAATGCTTCTTCTGTTTTTAAAAGACCCATTTCTTTGATATTATCATTAATAATATCCAAAATCTCTTTTTTTTGTGACTTTTCCTTATCAAGCTCAATATTCATTGATATTTCTTCAGAAATATTTGATCTAAACAAAGTCATTCTCTCATTAATCTCATTAATTTCATTTTCAATACAATTATCATTAATACTCCAAGCTTCATTAAATATTATTTGGCTGGATAGTAAGGTTAAATGCTTTTTGGATTTTTTATAATCAGTTTGTTTTGAGGATAATTCATTATCAATTTTCACTATTTGAATTTGTTTTTCATTATAAATCTGTTTTTGAAGAGATAAGTCAAAGTTAATCGATTCAAGTTTTGTTTCTGCTATTGATTCACTATTTGACATCCTATCCAAATTTATATACTTTTCCTTGATTGATCGAACCAAAACTTCTTCATTTTCTCTGACTTGCAATAGCTCAATTTTCAATTTATGGTTATTCTCTTTGATTCCGTTGATTAGAGAGTGTTTTAAAGTTAATGACTCAACAATATTACCCATTTCATGCTTATTGTTTTGTTGTTGGATATATTTAAGTTTTCTTTCATTGTTTCGAATATTTTCTTCTGTAGAACACAATACTTTTTCTAGATCACGAAAGATTTTCAAAGAAGCACATTGAGATTCAATATATTTAGAAGACTCATTTAATTCATTCAATCTTTTTTCAATCAATTGTTTCGTTGAAATATTATCATTTAGAACTTTGAGAGTTTCACCCTTTTTAATCAAATAATCCTCAATACCCGATATATCCATTAACAAAGAAAACCTTTTTTCATTAGTCATCATGCTCAGTGTATTCATATAACCCTGTTTAACGAAATTGCTGGTAGTTTTTGATAAACCTGCACAAAAAAACAAGTTCTTCACGACATCCCTTGGGGTTTTCTTTGAATTTACAAGAAAAAAATCTTTCTTATGGTTGATAACCCTCGTAATACTTACCTCATCCAAATCAATTGGAAAAACTCTTTTCTCGTTGGAAAACTTTATTTCAACTGATCCCGATTCTGTTAATGATCCGTTTCCACTGTATAGAAGTGACTTTCTTTCAATTTCTCGCATTTTATGCTGCTCATCTGAAATAACAAACTCCAAAGCTTTATAAAAATTTGACTTGCCACTTCCATTCAATCCAATGATTGTATTAATCCCTGAATCAAATGGCCCATAAACAACTCGATTCTTATATGACCGAAAGCCCTCTATTGTTACAAACCTAATGTACATCTGTTATGACATCAATTATGACATCAATAAAATAATGAAATTCCCATACCAAATGTTGTATTGAAAAACCAATAATAACCCACCATTCCTCAGAATTAATATTCAATTCACATTTTTACAAATTAATTGAATATTGTTGGCCAAGTCACTTTTGTTCAACAAAATTATGCATTTTGAATACATATTCATTTATAAAGTTCAACTATCAATTTCTTAAGAAAACAATCAATTTTGAATTAGTGAGTTTGGACCTATACTATCAATTTGTTCAAGATTGAAAATCATAGAAATAATAACAAAATTCTGAGGCGTTATCCCATTTTTTTAAATCTCAACAGAAATGGCATCAACACAAATTGCTCTTCCAGTTGATATTGGTCCTTCGAGAATGTCTTTGCCATCAGATGAAGATCACCATATTATGCTCCCAGGTATTTGGACATTAATTCATAATAGAGGTCTGAATATTGACCCAAAAGAAATGTCTCCATTTTTCATTGATATAATGGAGCCTCAATCACCACCTCAACAACAAATGATCATTAAAAAAAGGAAAGAGTTCAAAAGAACTCTTTTCACCGACGCCCAACGAAATACACTTATGCAATGGCTAAAGGATCATCAGTCTAATCCATACCCAACATCAACAGAAAAGCAACAATTAATGGCAGAAACCGGACTTAACAGAGATCAAATTAATGTATGGTTTACTAATAATAGAGTTAGACATGGAATGTCCTCGAGTAGTCAGCATCATAAATCTTCTACTCGGAATCAGCCTTATTATTAACTCAGATCTATTAAACTGCCCATTTATTTTTTTGTGTGTTAATATTTACGATTTAGCTTTTTGAAAGAAGATTGATTGATTATTCATTCAAAATATTGTCGTTTCCCAAAATCAAATTGAAAAAAGGAAAAATCCTTTTCAATTTTTGAGGTTCATCATGGTTTCTGAATAATCACATCAACTTCTTAACCGTCATCAACCGTTGGATTCAATGTTTCGGATCAAAACTATAGAAAAAGATCACTTGACTGATCTAGGTTTTATTTGAACATCATTTCGATTCAAACCACCACCTGGATCAATTTTCATGAATATATGGGTTGTTCCAGATGAATAATACTATGGATAATGATGAGAGGATTATCATGTGATATGAAGTATCTTGTTTTTGACATTTTTTGAAGAATTCAACCATAATGTAATCATTTTTTATCAAGTTAAAGAATTTTTCAAATAAATATGGAAGATTCAACAACTATATGTTTTTTTAGTTCTTTCTTTAATTAGAATGAAAAAATCACCCAAATTATTACCAATCTTTTAATACTAATGTGAATAATGAATTATCAACCAAATAGAGCTTAAGAATAATACAGGATTCTTTATAATGCGGAGAAGAAATAGTTCAAAATGTTGATTCATTGGATAAGATTCAGTTTAGATGAATCAACTTTTCGGATAAAATTTTGGTAAATTACATAATCGGTTGCTTTTAAGAAAAATGATTCAACAAAATTCGCATTCTTCAACCAGAACTGGAATTAATAAATACAAAAGCTTAAAAAAGGAAACTAATATTGGTTCAAATGATAAAGTGGAAGCATCTTTTCTTCCAAGTGGCTGGTATTTTAATGAAAATTCGACTTCTGACGTTTGGGATTCTCTTGAAAATGGCAAATCTATGTTTTCTGCTCCCAAAGATAGTAAAATAACGGAACAATTTGATGCTGCCAATAGTATGCAAGAAACTTCGGAGAAAGTGATCGAGATTTTGAAGAAGTTAGATGAGATAGAGCATGAAACATTATTCGAGCTCCAAAAAAATTTTGATAACAATCATGTTGCTTCTTTCGAAGATGTCACACAGTGTTTTATTCAAGCCAAAAATTCGGTAAGTTCCTTTATTTCCGAATTGAATCAGTTTAAAGACTCTCAAATTAGCATGCTGGAATCTTTAAAACAATCATATAATTCTTTAAGAAATGCAGCAGAATTAAATGGAGATGAATCATCCGACGATAATTTTTCCAATTCCATATTCATTGATCTTGAAGATTCTCTTCAAAACAACATTGCGAAAATAGAAAAAGTGTTTCAACTTCATAATGATGTTTCAACACATTGGATCAAACGTATCGGATCATATGAAAAAGCCATATCTGAAAAGAACAAAGAAGTTAATACCCTCCATGAAAAAATAGATACTTTAAACAATGCAATTGCTTTAAAAACAAAAAAAAAGTCCAATGATAATTATAGCATTGATACTATACAAAAAAACAACGAAAATCAGCTTCGAATTATTGAAGAACAAAAGAGGACCATTGCCAATTTGAGAGCCAAATTGGTTGAATCCGAATTAGGCCGTGCATCGGCAGGACTATCTTCACAAAAAGCAACCGAGCAAGATAATAGTAACTTAGAGATAGAAAATAAGTTTAATATTAAAAAGATTGAATACGAATCTCAAATCTCACAATTAGAAGAAAGACTAATTCAGAGCCAAAAAGAAGCATCTAAAGCGAAAAAAGAATTATTAGAAGAAAAAATGAATACCAATTCTTTAATGAGAGATATCAATGAGAAGAAAACCACAATAAACGACCTGCAGAACACAGTCATACATTATGTCAACATTATTGAAAATGGTCAGACGAAAGGTTCACCGCAGGTTGACAACCAAAATTCATATCAAGAAATTTCCGAAGAAAGGCTTCTTCAGATTATGCAATTAAAGGAAGAAATAAGGTTAAATAAGGAACAATTCAAAAGAGATCTATCTGCTCAAGCAGATATATATAGGCAACAAATGAATATTGAGAAACAAAAGCTTATTGCAAATCTTTCTTCTCAAAGCAATCACGATCCATATAAAGCAATTTTTCAAGAATATGAAAACAAATTAATTAGCCAAAAAGAGGAAGTGACAGCCATTAGCAATGAATTAAATCGTTCATGGAGTGCAAAATATGCTTTGCTTGTCCAACAATATGAGAATAGAATCAGTTCACTACTCAATTCACATGAAAAAGAAATTCTTACCCTCAAAGATTCTATTCAATTTGAGATTAATAAGAATAGGATTCGGATTGAACTTGATTTGAATTCTAAATTTGTTGAAACATCAAGATCTTATGTTGATACTATTTCTGAATTAGAAAAAGAAATCCTATCGTTAAATGAAAAAATTGATGAAATGAAATATAATAATGAAAAAAAGGAAAATATTTTGAAGACCAAGGAGAGAAGAAAAATCACTACTAGTGGGAGTAATACTTCTGTTGATAAAATTTTTGAACATAAAGTATACGAAAAGTATATATCAAAGCTAAATTCGTTGAAAAAAGATTTAGAAGGCCAACATCAATGGGAAATTGAACAACAAAGATTATTTTTCAGCGGTATTTTATCTAAAAAGCAACACGAAAGTCAAATCTCTATTCGAAATATAGTTTTGAAACTTTTCCAAGATATTGGAAATATAAATGATATCAATAATAACCAAATCAATATGAAAGAGCATATTGAAGCATTATCAGACACATTAATTAATCTTAATTCAATCCAAAATTACAATAATAGTTTTAATGATGAGTTAATACCACTATCAGAAGTACAAAAAAGGTTATCTGAGATGCAAAGATCATTATTAGAGACCATAAGTTTTAGATACCCCCAAATGATTAACTATAATACTCATTTTGATATCAAATCAGATTACATATCAGATAGCCATATTCAAAAACCCATTACAAATATGGTGTACCAGCTTTTTTTTGTTTTTGAAATAGATCATACCGATAAAAAGTTTCTTCATACTCAATGTGATCAAATCATGAACATGAACAAAAGAAAGTTAGAATTATTATATACTTATTCTAGTGAGCACACACTCCAAACCAAATCAGATTTTCATGAGCAAAGCTCAAAACTATCCGTTTCTTCTGATTTTTATGATTTTGATCATCCATGTAACTTTTTTGGAAAATCCAAGCCACAACTTTCTATCAGCAACTCAATTTTCACAAGTATTGAAATCTTTTTTGTCAATCGAAATCTCGAATCCCTGGACTGTTTTGAAATTGTTTATTCAATGGATAGGCACAGAAAATTTACTGAAAAACTCGTATCATATGGTATACAACAGGATTTCCCACCAAACAGGGTAACAAAATCATTTTTTTCTGCTAATAATGATACCAATCTTAAATCAAATCAATCTTTCTCTATTAATCATATGCAATCTTTGTTTATTTCATGTTTGTTTGAAGAAAACCCAACTCAGTCCACTGAAGTATGTTTGAATGAATATTCTTTGAACCATGTTAGGCATAGTTCTAGAAGGTATAATTTATCATTTTACAATCAACAAATTTATGTTCAAAATATGATTGATTATCATTCTCAGATCTATGAGTTTCCAACTTTACATATATCTGAAGTTTTCCAAAATCATTTTCCACTTAGGTTCGTTACCCATGTTAAAACAGCACAGAGAATTATCCGTTATAATAATTTGTTTTCTTGTGTGAAATTTGATACCATCTATATCGGGATTAACAAAAGTGAAATCAGAATTGGAGATTTGAAGTATTTTTTTTCCATGGATATACGAAATGATGAGTTGATATCAGATCAATATGAATCACTAATTGGGAATTTTCAAAATGAATGTATAGAAAAGGAAAATACAATTTTGAGCCTCAATAAAAGTATTAATACATTAAAAGAAGATTTAAAGTATCATAAAGATTTCCTTAGAATCTCAAACATGAAGAAACCATTAAAACCTATACATTTGAAAATTTCAGATGGGTGTATCTATGAAATATCTCTCGGTCCCGTATCATACCAGACAGAATTAGATAGTATGACAGATATAATTAACCCAGGTTTATTCAAACCTACCCAAATTCAAAGTTATGAAGAAGGAGATAGTGCTTTTAGTTTATTTCAGCTATGTATTGACTCAATTTCCCAAATAGTCGAGAATTTTAATCAATACCATGGAAAAATATTGAATGATACCATAGTTTTCGAAACATTTACCGAACCAAATAATGCTATATATGAAACTCAAATGTCATATATCAATCGTATGAAAGATTTGAATGAGAACATTGCGAAAGAAATCTCTGATTTGAACCAAGTTCAATCATATATTCATCGTTTCAATACATTTCTCGAGAAGATTAAAATCAAATATGAAGGCATTGTTAATGAGAATATAGTTCTAACAGAAAACCTGAGACTAATTCAATACAAATTTAGCAATATGTATGTTGAACAAATATGTACAAAACTCGATTCTGAAATCCAAGTGACTCCGAACTCTTCACCTCAAAATAGTGTTTTGTTTGTTCAGAGTATAATTGATTCCCTTGAGTTAATTAAAACACTTGATTTGATATTCAATGAAACGGAGTATGATTATTATAATCGCCTAATCTGCGAAGCCAGATCAATAGAAAAACAACTTTTTTCCTCAACAATACCTGATCAATCATCCTATGATAGTCTTTTAGTATCATTCAAAAATTTTGTGTCTGGAATTTTGCCATCTGTTAAATCTTCAGAAGAATTAATACATTTAATGAATAATTCTAATGATAGTTTCCATAAACTCAAACATCATCATAAAAAGCTCAAGATTAAGTATGCAAAAATGAATAGAGAATTGAAAGAAGAACAGTATTCGAGACAAGTTATTTCTGAAGAAATTGTTACATTGAAACAGAGGCTTTCTGAAGCCAAAGAAATGAATGAAAGCACTATTTCATTATATCAAGCACAAATATCAATCCTGAGAGATTTATTTAGGCAGCTTACATCTCATGACCAAATTGATAATAATAAGAGTCCATTAGATCTTCTAAATTCAATAAAATATCAAGTGTTGTCTCTTCAAACACTTTTAGAAACATGCCGAGCAGAAAGAGATATGTTTAAAGAAAAAACCGACCAGAAAGATGATGTTATTAGACTCAAAGAGCTTGAGATTAAAGATCTCATTTTCAAATTAGAAGATGCTCATTTAAAACTTGAACAAATTGATAACTACTATATTAAAAGCCGTGAACAAATGCTAATTCACCAAATTAGTGTGGATCAAATGCAGGTTGAAAAGGAATCCGATTCAGTAATTGTAAGTCAATACAAGAGACAACTTGAAGAAGCCATTAACTTTAATAATGAATTGAGTTCTATGATAAGGGACCATGAAAACGAAATACGGAGATTACGAATTGAACTTCGTCAAGCAAATGATTTGAACAACGAAAATCAAATCAAATTATCTTTTGGGCATTATAATCGAACGAAGATTCCTCATTTGTCGAAATCGACACAAGTCTCAACAAGGGTATTGAATATTAAAAATGATTACACACCACAAGTCGAGCCCAAACATATGGATCAAAACGAACAAATAAATGTTTTAAATGGAACACATGATATCAGTATTCCAACTAACTCACATAATGATGAAATCATTTTAGAAAGCCATAATCCCTCTTTGTTAAACGAATCTGATTCAATACTGGAGTTAAGTATTGAGAACCCAACAGAATATAGTGATCTTTCAAATCAATGTAATGTTTTACCAAATGATGATATTGGATCTTTGTACGAGATCCCTGAAAAAGGGTTTGATGATGATAAGTATAATGCTGATTTGATTACAACATCAAGGCCATTTTTTGAACATGATGTAACAATGATTGGGAATCAAGCTGTTAGCCATGTTCATCCACCTTTACCAACCCCCAAACCAAAACGGTCCCCGCTATTCTATGTTGTGGGAGCAAAGAAGAATCGTAATCAATCAAATAAAAACCAAAGGCCAATTACTGCCATAGCCCGCAATAGTATCATTAGTAATCCTCATGATTTGAATGTAGGAGGAATTCCTTCAGAGCCGATTCCACAATCTCATTCAAAAAAAACTCCCAGTTTTATACATAAACAGTGGTCAACTCCTCCAAAAAGCAATGGATTAATACCAATTATTGAAAACTCTTTTAAACACAGAATACCTTTAACTGTTCCCCCATCTCCCAATCGACCATTGTCACCCATCGATGGCCAAAAAAGTGAAGGTGATGTTAATCATATTTCCGAAACTGTTAGAATTACACGTATTTTGTATCACTCAGATTTACAAACACCTAACACTACTCCAACCAAATCTCCAATTATTCTTGATCCACAATGTGTTTCTGTCTCACCTAATCCTTTGTCACAAACACCACCTAGTGATCTTTCAGGAATCCATCAAATGATATGCAAATTAAGGGAAACAAATCATAATTTACAAATCAATAATGATGACAAAGACTCTTTGGTTGCAGGACTCAAGTTAAAAATTGCAGAGTTAATGCAACAGATTCAAAGAACAAGAATTGATGCTATTAACTCTGAGGAAACAAAGAAAAAGGCCAATATTAGATATGATTTTATGAAACAAAGGTATGATATAATGATGAAAGAATATGAAATATGTCAAGAAACCAATCATAAATTAAAAAAGGACTTGAACCGATTCATCTCAGATTCAATGCCTTTGAATTCGTCGCTTAATAGGATGAACAAAGCCCAAGTAGAGCAAAGGAATCTTAAAAAAGAACAGGAAAAGAAAGAATGTTTACTTAAAGTAGCAAAAGCAGCAATGGAGGCATCATCAAATAATGACACAATACATCATCTTGATATATTATTCACAAATACCCAAAGATCACTCGAAAGAATTGAAATGAAAAAAAGAATTTGGAAAGACATTGAAAAAAAGCAGATTATTGGTGCTTTATCTGCATTTTCTCTTATGGATCAGAATCCATTGGTATCGATTTCTCTTATTTCTCCTTATCTAAACGCTTATCGTTTTCGGACATATCAATCGAAGCTGCTATCAATGAACAATAATTTGAATACGAGTCATTCTGTTAAAGATGATATAAAAGTATTACAAAATTTCAATAATGCTGGCCTTCATCAAAACCTTGATCAAAACTTATCAATTAGGGGTAAAAAATCAATATAATAAAATGTTACTAACATAAATTTTCATCAATGTATATCCACCCTGATCTTGGGCTAAACCTTGATGGCCATAACTCTACAAATATCCTTTTATTTTTTCTTTGAGGCAATAAAGCTTCAACAATATCATGAGGAACCATTGGCATACCAAACCTTCCTCGACTTTTTCCTTTGGAATATGCAATGCCCCACCCTGTATCTTTTTCTCTTTGTTGAGCAAGAGATCCTCGGCCAAGTGTACCAAACCGATACATTAAAAGCATCCTAGTTGAGTGGGGAAGCCCAATTCCAGATTTGATTGTAATAGGTTCAAGAAAAGAATCGAATAATTCAACAGAAATACTATCACAAAAAGTCAAATCGGCTTTGTTGCAACAATCAATAATTGATTCAAAATCATCAGGATTCACCCATATTAGTAACAATGCTCTTGTCTGAAACATACACAAATCTTTTAAAAAAGAAAAGAAATAGTCTGTCGAAAAATTCTTAAATCCTAGAGGAGGATCCATTATAATAGCATCCGCATCAGATGGACATATTTTTTTAATTGCTTCAATGGATATAATATCAACACTATGAGTTATCATATTCATTAATGCATTTTGAATACTTTGTAGATTTCTCACTTTTGTTTTATTAGGAAACCCTTCATATCTTTGATCAAGTGATTCTGCAGATAATTGAAATGTGGGTTTGAGCTTTCCAATAGGCCATCTCTCAATATCTGCACCAAATTTCTCAATTGGAAAAGCATTAGAGAATACGCTGGTATGGTTCACAACATTATGAGACTTATGACGGAACTTTCGATTTTCTATATAGTATTCATCCTCATCTCCAATTAGACTCTCGTTAAATTCATCATCATTTTCTGGTTTTTCATCCCAATAATCACCATCAAGCCAAGAATTGACATCAGCAACAGATTTAGGATCAACATTATTCAAATAAACCTCACGAATTATATCATTAATTGGTTTATTTGTTTGTTTTCCTTCATTTTCTTTAAGTTTTTGTTCTAAAACGCGAAATCTGTACATAATATTCGATATAGATTCTTCATCATCAGCATATGGGGCATATTCAAGAGGATCTACCTTTTTTACCTTCTTTTTTCTCATAATGGTTTTACATTAACAGTTTGACCATTTTAATGCTCATTTTTTTTTCTCTTATATCCTTTATTAAACACTTTAATTCTACCGAATTAGCGGGTACCAATTTCTACCAAGTAACTGGATTGAAACAAACTTCGACAGAAGAAGAAATACTCAAAAGTTACAAATCTTTTTTGAAGAGAAAGGGTGCTGTTGTTAATCCGACTGAACAAATACAAAAATTGTGGAATCAAATAGAATTTGCATACACTGTATTAGGAGCAGAGCATTCAAAAGCACTATATGATCTTTTTGGAATAGATTTTTTGAATGTGACTCAATTTCGGACAATTGGTTACCATAGCGATGAAGCATTAGAAGCAATTAAAAAAATGATGGGAAGAGTACCACAAGAAATGGCCGGGTTTGGAGGAATGGTCTATTTTCCAGTTCAGTTTGATTTACTTGATTTCTTGACAGGTTCATCTAAGGAAATTGCATCGATTCATACAGTTGAGTGTCAATGTCCCAACGGCGGGAACAAATGCCCAAAGTGTAAGCACTCGCCATATGTTGAGGAAGTTATGACACAAACAATTGAACTTCCACCTGGTGCTCCTGAGTTTCATAGAATTATTGGAAGGGGTATGGGAGACACTCCAAACGCACGAGGGGCTTCTGATGTGATTTTTGTTGCCCAATCAAAATATCATGATAAGTTTATCCGTGATGGAAAACACTTGAGGATTAATGTTTCCCTATCCTTACGTCAAGCAATAAAGGGAGATAGAATTCAAATCGAAGGAATCGATGGAGAAATGCATATATTAGATATTGAAAGTGTTCAACATTTAGAAGAAAGAAGGATTTTTGGTAAAGGTCTTCCAGATTTTCTTATTCCTTCACAAAGAGGAGATATAATTGCAACCTTTTTTATAGATTTCCCAAATGTATTATCAGAATCCCAGATTCAAAGAATTATTAAGATATTACCAGATAATGATGGCCACTATGAATAAAAAGCGAAATCATACATTTATTGACAACTGATTACTAAGAAATCCAAGAGTATCTAGCACACAATCTATGCATGGGATAGTTGACTCAGAAGCGTTTTTTATATGTAATGCAATATGAGGGAAAACAAAAGAACCTTTCAAAATAGTTGATCCTTGATTTTGATGGTACTTCATATCTTGATGTGTTTGAAGGACTGCATACCCAATATCTGATCGTAATGAAATAATGTGCAATAAAAAAATTAACATCTTTGATGAGTAACTAGTTTTGCTTTGATAAACTGCAGCAGCACATATCTTATAAAAAACGCTGGTCGAAATTTCATATTGGTATTTTAATATCCAGTATAATACTGCTTGAGCTGCCCCACATGAAATATATTCATTATTTTCGAAAAGAGATTGAAAAACAATACTATGGATTTCAAGATCAATATCATTTGGATTACACAAAGAAAGCAAATAAAACCGAATGAATTGATATAAAGCTTTGGTATCTTGTGTATCAGAATGAGTTGGTGTGCTAACTGGCAAAGTGAAGCTATTTTGAATCAGCCTGGCAATAGGTTCAGGGATATTAAACAATTGTGGAGCTTGTTTTTTTAGCCAGGTGATGCTGGATGGTTTCTCTGGAGAAAAAGTTCTTGACAATAATACTAATGAATTAACATTTTCCCAAATGAAAGGATGAATCCTAAAAACCTGCTCAATATCAGACACAGAGTAGACTTGATGCTGCAAAAGCCAATCTTCCACATCAGATGTACTTATTGCGCTTATAGTTTCTTTTTCTGCTATCCAAAAATCAATAACAATAGAAGGGGGCCATTTTGGAAGTTCATTCTTAATAATGGGAATAAACTCATTTTTCAATTGAATACTCGAGCAAATGATCATCTGAATTAGCCGAGCTATATTTATGTCACTGCTGCTAGAAACTGCTTTTATCATGGGCACCATAACAACTGGTTGTTTCAAAATAAAATCATGAATTTTCTTTGGATCAGCAAGATGCAAAGCTTGAATAATCCTAATAACTCGTAGGTCAAGAAATAATTCTTTAGAAAACAAAATGGAAAGCAATATCTGACTGCCAAACATCACTGAAAAAGGAGACGTTTCTTTTCGACCATTATCAACAGCTTCCACGGCTTTAAAAACCAGATTTAGAACTATATCTCTAGTATTTTGACTAAATTTATCTGATCCTAAAACTTCAAGAAACTTTGACCAGCAATCTTTAAAAACTCTATCTGTGAAATCTGGAATTACAGGAAATAAATCGGGAAATAATGATTCATACTGATCTGGATGTGATTTGGATATTTTATTCAGCAAATCTCTCAGATGGGGCCATCTAGGATCTTTACTTCTTGAAGAAAAGAACATCGGTTCTGACAAAAATGATGAACAAGATTAAGACTGTTTTTATTGGACAACCAAGAATAGGAAAAACATCTATCATTAGACAAGCAACAAATGGTACTTTTTCAGAAGGTGAGGAGCCAACAATTGGGGCCCACAACTTCGATAAGGTTGTTACAAATCAAAGAGGCGAGACTGTTAAATTTTTCTTATGGGATACAGCAGGACAGGAAAATTTTAGAAGTTTGGTGCCCATGTATTTTCAAAATGCAGTAATTTGCGTTATTGTTTATGATATTACTGATAGATCAACTTTTCAAGCATTAGAAGAGTGGTATAGAATAGTTAAAGAGAAGGCTCCTGATGATGTCATTATCGTGATTGTTGGAAATAAACTTGATTTGACCGAGCAAAGAGCTGTGACTTTTGATGAGGGACTTTTATATTCTCATTCCATATCAGCAGAAGGTTTCTTTGAAGTATCAGCCAAAACGGGTGAAGGAATATCTCATTTGATATCTGTATTATCCGAGTTTAATTTTAGCAAAGGTGTTGTTGAAGCAGTGCCTTCAATACCAAATCCAGTTCCACAGCCTCAAGAAAAATGCCCCTGTTAGTAAACCGCCTCATTTTTAATGTTTTGGTTAGTAGTTTCATTTTCTCTATCCAGGGAAAAAGTGTATTTTACATCAATTAATGGTGAAGAAAACAATATATGTTCAAGAGAGAATCCTTGCTCTTATAAGAGGATAATCAGGGTTGTTAAACCATTTGATCGGGTTGAATTCCTTGATAATGAAATTTCCAAAACCCATGAATTAGAAAAGGTTAGAATACTTATTAATTCTTTGGTTTCCATGGAAGTTAAGATTAACGGCAACAATATGGTTATTAATGGATCATTATACCGTCCAATTGATCAATTTTTCATTGTTTCACATCACATTGGAAATGTATCTCTCAGTCAAATTGTTTTTTCTGGGTTTAAAACACCAGTTATTGCATTCCAAGCAGTTGATAATGGAGTATTAACTGATATTGTTTTTACTCAAAACCACATAATGAATTGTTTTTGTTTAGTATTAGCAACCATATCTTCAGTAATCTTTAACAATGTTAATTTTACCGAGAATTCTGTTTGTAATGCATCATTGATTTTCTTTTCTACAACTAATTTTCAAGGTAATAGAACTCTTTTTGAACGTAACTTTATTGAGCATGACTCATCTCAAACTCTTTTTAGATGCTTAAACTCAAATCTTGATTTAATGTTATGGAACATTAAATCCAATTCAGGTCATGATGGCCCACTTATGTATTTTGATTACCGATCTATTGTTTATATGACTTATTGTATTATTGAAGACAATCATCATCCAGAAATAATGATTTGTGATGGTTTGGGCAATTTTACGTTTTATCAAACAAAAATTCGTCGGAATAAAGGATTGTTTTTTGAAGCAACCCAAGCAACAGGTGTTTGCCTTCATGAATCAAGTTTTAATAACAATTATTCAGGAGATGAGCCCATGTTTTATTTACCAGGTTCATACTTCATATCATCATTTTCATCAAAGATTAAAAATAATTATGGCAAAGTTTTTGTCGAGCAAAAAGGAATGAAGTCATATGCAGTTATTTCAGATAGCTATTTAGCAGAAAATACGTTTAATGATGCAGTTTTCTCTTCCGATTCCGAAACAACCATTTCTGTTCGAAATTCCATTTTTTCACGAAATTGGGGAAAACAAGGGGTTTTTATAATGTCAAATGCGAGACTGGATGTTATTGGGATGCATTCTATTCAACAAATTGAACCTGTATTTAATCTCTCAAAAGCATCTGGAACAATTTTTAATTCCAACTTTACTAATGAGTTTTCCTCTTCATTGAATATTATTGAAAGTGATATACTAATTTTTGATACATTATTTAATTCTAGACAAATCAATAAAAGACTAAGAAAATTAGGGACAGGGCATCAATCAATGTCAGGTTCATATTTTCAAAAAGCAATTGAATCATATCATTCAATTATAGATTCGATAAGTTATTTTAACTTAATTTTGACAATTATAATGATTATAATGAGCTCAGATTCTATATTATCAATGCTAAGACTTATTCTTTGTTTCTAAAATCCATTTAGTTAATTTCTTTGTGTAAATCAATCATAAATGATAAAATTGGGAATTTACGGAATCTTTGCTTTCCAATCACCGATAAAACCAATTTGTTCGTCTTTTCTGGATTACCAATTACAACTTCAAGTTCTGTTGATAGAATACACCAAGGATAGTGAGGTGGTATTATAAACTTAATTAAAGCTCTTATTACAGGGTACTTTTTTTGATATAACACACTTATTCTTTTGTTCTCATAAACAACATATGAATAATGTTCACACAAAAGTGATATTTCTTTTTCCAATAACATCTGATTCCTATCACTGGAAGTAACAAAATCTCCTGTTTTAAGTATTCTATTAGAATTAGATATTGACACAAAATATTTCAAACTTGTGAACCTTGATTGAACCTTTTCAATTGAGCCTTTCATTTCAATCCTCTGTTTAAGTGTTTGTTTCATCTCATTATATTGTCTAGTTTTAATTATTTCTTGATTATTACTATAAAATTTTGAGAAATCAGTGATAGTTTGTCTTAGAATCATAAAAACCTCTGAATCTTTATTATTTGATGATTCCAGGTTCATTATTGACTCTAATATGCTTAGAAACGCATCGTTCGAAAGGATTGAAGCATACCCTTTGATAAAGGTCACTATACAGTCATGATTATGAGTTTTTGACGCTAATATAGAAATCAACCCATTTGAAATATGGTTTAAAACAGATGATTCGGCAAGGGTGATTGCTTTTCGCAAATTTCCTACATCTGTTTGAAGCTGACAAAACTCATTAAAGAAAGAGTTATAAAGAAAATCTGATACTATTTTGAATGGAGGAAAATCCATAACCCGAATTCTTGTCGATTCAATATGTTGATATAATTGTATTAAAGCATCTTTCGATTTTTCTTTAAATAATTTTTTTTCATAATTGCATATATCTTCTACAAAAGAAATAAGAGTTGGAACATAGTTATTTTTTGGGGTAACGAAACTGAAATCCTTTTTGGAAGACAATTCTGGATGAAACAACAAAAAATCACTATTTCCCTCTGAAGCACCTATTGATACGAAGTTTAATGGAGATGAAATAATATGAACACCATCTTTCATATATTTTCTCTCTATTTTGGATCCTTTCTTGAAATCGGGTGTAATATGAATTGATGCTTCATTTGTTTCCTTAAGAGAAGGAAAAACCAGATCAGTGTTTTCAATAAAGCTATTGGAGTGATTTTTTTTAGATATTTTCCTATTATCAGGTATGATAAATGTGGCCATTATTAATTAATTTCTTTTGAAAAATGTTATCTGAGTTCACATATAAATAATCCCAGAATGTTTAATTTTTAATTAGATATTCAACAACACTCAGATGACCATTTCGAGCTGAGTAATGAAGAGGAGACCATTGAAATATCATATATCAACACTATCAGTCTTAGCATTTATATCAGCACCATTTTTAATTAGATATTCAACAACACTCAGATGACCATTTTGAGCTGAGCAATGAAGAGGAGACCATTGAAATATCATATATCAACATTTTTAGTCTTAGCATTTATATCAGCACCATTTTTAATTAGATATTCGACAACACTCAGATGACCATTTCGAGCTGAGTAATGAAGAGGAGACCATTGAAATATCATATATCAACACTATCAGTCTTAGCATTTATATCAGCACCATTTTTAATTAGATATTCAACAACACTCAGATGACCATTTTGAGCTGAGCAATGAAGAGGAGACCATTGAAATATCATATATCAACATTTTTAGTCTTAGCATTTATATCAGCACCATTTTTAATTAGATATTCGACAACACTCAGATGACCATTTAGAGCTGAGCAATGAAGAGGAGACCATTGAAATATCATATATCAACACTATCAGTCTTAGCATTTATATCAGCACCTTTAATTAGATATTCAACAACACTCAGATGACCATTTTGAGCTGAGCAATGAAGAGGAGACCATAGAAATATCATATATCAACACTATTATCCTTTGCATTTATATCAGCACCATTTTTAATTAGATATTCAACAACACTCAAATAAATATTTACTGCTGTATTATGAAGAGTTAACAATAAAATCTAATTTTTTAGTTTTAATGTTCCATCCTCTATAAAAATGTATCATCAGAAGCCAGAAAAGATAACAATAGAAGGAGTTAGTTTTTAAGTACCACATTGTAAAGAAAAATCTAATAAACTAGTCAGAAATTCATTTTTATGAGTCTCAGCGAAACAGTTGTTTTCAAGCACGAAAACGAGGAATTTGAGTTCAAAAAGGAGGAAATTATATTCCTTAAGAGGTATTATCGAGAAATTCTTAATTCAAAAGAGGTTATCTTAGTAACTAAAGCAAACCACAGCCAAGTTCAAAGCTTTTTTACTTTTTTACGGAATGGTTGTGTTCCTATTAAATATGAAGATCAAATTCAAGTTTTTCAACTTCTTAAAGAAAGTGAATGCCATTTCA
>Ga0209639_1001526_pt1 | contig 22264 bp, 21 predicted proteins | sample EPASupsiteHSE605_FD_187268 | JGI IMG/M metagenome (GOLD analysis project Ga0209639, IMG submission 187268) | Bioremediated contaminated groundwater from EPA Superfund site, New Mexico - Sample HSE6-05 (SPAdes) (version 2) | ecosystem: Environmental > Aquatic > Deep subsurface > Groundwater >...
TCCACAAGTCTGATAGGTCAGATGATTGTGATTTTGAAATTAGAACCTGCAGTTCATGTGCTTAAGTTTAAGCACATAATTCGATATCATGAGAAGTTTATGCGCCTAAAAAAGCGGAACTTAGGTTCTAAAAAATGTAGAATTCCATTATACTCCTAAACACGCGAGTTGGCTGAATGCAGCAGAAATAGAGATTAATGTCATGGATATAGAATGCACGGGAAGGCGGATTGGTGACATGCGTACTTCGGTTCATGAAGTGGATTCCTGGACTAAGAGGAGAAACGAACATGAAAGTAAGATAAACTGGAAGTTTACTCGAAAAATTGCTGATGAAAAAATGTCAAAATATTATGCACCATAAATAAATTGCCATGACACTAGTGCTTCGATTCCAAAATAGGCATATAATTCAGTGACTGATCACAGTTACAAACGCAAATGCTTAAGTTGGAGTTATTCGGAGTTTTATAAGTGTGGGAGAACAAACCGCAGAAAACACGGAATTAAGGAATTCAGGCACGGTTTTTTTCCGTGCCTTCCGTGTGTTCCGTGGTTATGAAGTCCAGATCGCATTATTTCTCGTGCCCGTGGTTATAAATATGGAGTAAGTAAAAAAACCACGGAAAACACGGAAGAAAGGGGGCACAAACACAACCTTTCTTGATATTTGACGGTTACAAAATCTTTATTGGGCATTTTCTGGCCCTTCTTTTTCTTTCCGAGTTTATAGAAGTCTTAATAGCTTTAGCTTAAGTCCTCGAATTCATAACTGTAATTATTTTTAAATTAGGTATTTATTTTGAAATCGATGTGCTAGTTAATCTATCTTTCTAACTGTTCACCCCACATTGCAGGTAAATAATTAGTCCATTATTATTATTTTAAATTAATTATACCCAAAATTGTTTTAAAACGAAATATATTTTCCCATAAAATGTTTCCAACCTATGATAAAATTCCATGTCAGCTAAGATAGGTTCATCTGATCCTTTATAGTAAAAAGATCTCTGCTTCTCTAATTTCCTTATCTTTTTGCCTTGGGAAATACTCAAATTATCTGATCTGCTCTCTAGATTTTTTTTAGTTAACTCCTCTAATTATATTTATAAATAATATTAAATAGCATCGAATATAATAGTAGATCTAATCAATTTTGTTACTCACTTCGCTGAAGTTTAGTGATGTGGGTTATTGGGTGGGTATTATAAATTTATCGCTATTTAATTGTCACTTAAGCTATTAATGATTACAGATGCTTGACATACAACTATATTTTATGGATTCTAAACTATATATTTTTCATTGTAGTTGTATATTTAGAATAAATTAATATACCTTTAATTCAAACCCTTAATAAACTTTATCGATACATACTCTCTGCATCAGTATAGGTAATATGCATCAGTATAGGTAATATTATACTTTGGATGGATAACGCTATGTGAGTGGGGAACTATATAACCGAAAAAATGGGGAATGGAATTCAATTACTGTAAGTTGGGGGGCATCAATTGAATAAACAACTGAAAGTGCTGTTTATAGGAACTTATGTTCCAAAAGAATGTGGGATTGCCACATTCACTTCTGATCTTCTACATTCGGTTTCTGGAGAAGACAACGGTATTCATTGTGAAGTTATTGCTTTGAATGATCCTTCTGAAACTTATAATTATCCGGAAGAAGTCGTTTTTCAAATAGAGAGAGATAAACTTGAAGATTATTACCTGGCTGCGGATTATATAAATCAATCTGATGCGGATATTGTATGTCTTCAGCATGAATTCGGTATTTTTTGGGGAAATGCCGGCGATTACATTTTTGCGACTTTATCAGGAATAAACAAGCCTGTAATAACCACGATGCATACTGTGATTCGGGAGCCTGAACCCGATTACAGGGCATCTACTGAAAAACTCATAAGGTATTCCGAAAAGCTGGTTGTAATGAGCCAGACTGCAGTCGATATGCTAAAAGATGTTTATAAGGCGCCTGAAGACAAAATAGAAATCATATTTCATGGAATGCCTGACTATCCGTTCAACAACTCCGAGGGGTATAAAAAGATACTGAGTCTCGATGGGTCTCCGATTATTCTTACTTTCGGCCTGTTGAACCAGAATAAAGGTATCGAAAATATTCTCGAAGCTCTTCCTGACCTTGTAAATCAATATCCTGACCTTGTTTACCTCATACTGGGTGCCACGCATCCAGTGGTCAAAAAGAAGCATGGAGAAACATACAGGCAATGTCTTCAGAACAAGGTTTCAGAACTCGGGCTTGAGAACAATGTAGTATTCCATGACAAGTTTGTCGAAAAAGAAGAACTCTGCAACTATATCCTTGCCAGTGACATTTACGCATCTCCCTATCTTTCCAGAGAACAGATAGTAAGCGGCGCTCTGACCTATGCCCTAGGCATGGGAAAAGCAGTAGTATCCACTCCTTACTGGTATGCCCAGGAAATGCTTTCCGAAAATCGCGGGCTGCTTGTAGATTTCGGAGACACGGCCGGCTTCAAAGAATCCCTGTTATACTTGATTGAAAATCCAGAAGAGTGTAATAATATGCGAAAAAAGGCATATGATTTTGGCAGACAAATGACATGGAAAAATGTAGGTAAAGAATATAGTACTGTTTTCAGCAAGGCTTTAAAGAATTACAATACCTATCCAAAAATACAAAACAGATTTAATTTCCTTCCGAATCAGCTGCCTGAGGTCAAACTTGATTACCTTAAGCTATTGACCGATGATGTGGGTATTATTCAGCACACCAATCTTGGTGTACCAGCTCGCCATTATGGATACAGTACTGATGATGTGGGTAGGGCTCTTGTCGCACTGACACAGCTGATAGACAGCCAGAAAAAAGCCGAAGAGCTCCGAAAGTTGATTACCACATACATGAGCTTTCTTGAACATGCTCAGACGGATACGGGGCATTTTCATAACTTCATGAGTTATAAGAGGGAATTTCTGGATGAAAAAGGCAGTGAAGACACTCTCGGACGTGCGGTCTACGGGCTCGGACATGTGGTAAGCTGCCCTTACATATCTAAGAATATACGCACACTTGCATATACCCTTATCAGCAGATCCGAACCGGAAATGGAAAAACTAAGTTATCCCAGGGCAAAAGCCTATACTATGTGCGGTTTGTATGAGATGCTCAGAGAAGGTGTGGATGCAGATGAATTTGAGTCTGTATTCAACTTCCGCAGGGATGCTGTTAAATCCATAGATTTTCTTGTAGACAAAGAAACCTTTGAATCCATATTTACTAGCCATGCGGACGCTCTTGTCAACTTGTACGAGGCTAACCATAAAGAGGACTGGGAATGGTTTGAACCCGCAGTTACCTACAGCAATGCAAAACTAAGCGAGTCCCTTTTATTGGCTTATAATTATACAAAAGACCGAACTTACAGGAAAATAGGCCTTGCTACTCTGGACTTCCTTACCGAGATTCAATGGAAAGGGGACTTTTTTGATATAGTTGGAAATCACGGCTGGTATTCCTATTCCGGAGAAAAGCCGATTTTTGATCAGCAGCCTATAGAGGCGGGTTACCTGACTAAGGCTTATGTTTCGGCTTATGAAATTGTTAGGGACAGGAAATATCTGGAACTTGCAAAATATTCTTTTGAATACTTCCTGGGAAGAAATCGCTTAAAGACTGCTATGTACGATTACTCAACTGGTGCAGTCTGTGACGGGCTCAACACTGATGGAATGAATTGCAATCAGGGGGCAGAATCCGTAATTTGCTTCCTTATGGCATTAAGCTCTTTAAAGAAATACACAAATGAAGCTTTTAGTATGGTATTTCAGTCAAGAGTAAGTGATGAAGTTATGCCTAAGAAAAAGAGCCTATTCTCAGCAGATCAGGTGGAATGAGGGGGATAACATGATATGGAAAGACCATGGAGAGCTGTTCCAGAGGTGTAAGAAAAATCCTATACTTACCGTTGAAGATTGGCCTTATCGAGCCCACTCAGTATTTAACCCTGCAGCGACTATAGTTGGCGATATAACTCTATTAATGGTGCGTGTCGAAGATCACAGGGGCTTTTCTCACTTAACAGTAGCCAGGAGTAGAAACGGAGTTGACGGTTGGGAAATCGACAGCGAACCAACCTTTTCCCCGGATCCTGTAAACTACCCGGAAGAGATTTACGGTATTGAAGATCCGCGCATAACTTACATTGATGAGTTTGGAAAATGGGCTGTAGCATATACGGCTTTTTCGGATTCAGGTCCCTTAACATCTCTTGCCTTTACAGAAGATTTCCGTAATTTTGATCGAACAGGAGCTACCCTGCCGCCTGAAAATAAGGATGCTGCTCTTTTTCCTGTAAGATTTAACGGCAGGTGGGCAATGCTACACAGGCCTGTATCTGTCATAAGTGGCGCAAAGGCAAATATTTGGATATCTTTTTCTCCGGATATGAAATACTGGGGAGAACATGAAGTTCTTCTGTATGCTAGAGAAGGTGGATGGTGGGATGCCAACAGGATAGGTTTGTCCCCACAGCCAATCCGTATATCTGACGGATGGTTAATTATGTACCATGGGGTGCGTCAGACAACATCTAAAGCAAGTTATCGGCTTGGACTGGCCCTTCTTGATCCGGAAGACCCAAGAAAAGTGCTTCACAGGTCAGAAGGATGGGTTTTCGGGCCTCGTGAATTGTATGAACGCAGTGGAGACGTTAATGACGTCGTTTTCCCTTGCGGATGGGTCTTGGTGGATGATGAAATTCGTATTTACTATGGAAGTGCGGATACGTCCGTATCAATGGCCAGTGCAAAAGTGAGCGATATACTTGAGTATATCCATGGGTGTCCTGAGGTACAGTGCCCTGAAGAATACTGTAGATGGTTTGAAGAAGACAGGGGAAGGTCTGTTGATCTGAAAAAAGGAAATTTAAAACTAAAATAAAATTAAAATAATTTGAAATAAATTTGGGGATGTGAGTAGTTTGGGGGTATTATTATAAGAATTGCAATGTTATCTCCGATTGCCTGGAGCACGCCACCGAAAAAGTATGGCCCGTGGGAATCGATAGTATCTTTATTAACCGAAGGGCTGGTAAAAAAGGGTGTTGATGTTACATTATTTGCGACAGCAGATTCGCATACAGCAGCCAAACTTCATGCAGTATGCCCAAGACCCTACGAAGAAGATAAAAATATAATGGTAAAAGTGTATGAATGCCTGCATATATCAGAAGTTTTTGAGAAAGCAAATGAGTTTGATATAATACACAACCACTTTGACTATCTCCCCCTTACCTACAGTGCGCTTGTCGACACACCCGTTGTAACAACAATCCACGGCATTTCTTCGAGGAAAATTCTGCCTGTCTATAAGAAATATAATAATAGAACTTTTTACGTATCCATAAGCGATGCCTACAGGTGTCGTGATCTGGACTATATAGCAACTGTTCGGCACGGAATCGACATAAAAAGCCATTATTTCAATGAGAAGCCGCAAGATTATCTCCTTTTTTTGTCGCGCCTGCACAAAGACAAGGGTGCAAAAGAAGCAATAGAAGTTGCAAAAAAAACAGGAAGAATACTTAGGATGGCCGGTTTTATTGCCGATCAAGCGTATTTTGAAAAAGAAGTCCAGCCCCATATAGACGATAAACAGATTATTTATGAGGGACATGTCGATTCTGAACTTAAGAAAGAACTCCTATCAAATGCATACGCCTTGCTGCACATGATCAATTATGATGAGGCTTTCGGACTTGGAGTAGTTGAAGCCCTGGCCAGCGGTACCCCTGTAATTGCAATGAACAGAGGTTCGATGCCTGAGCTGATAAAGGATAAAGAGACCGGATTTCTGGTCAACAGCGTTGACGAAGCTGCAGAGGCTGTGCAGCAAGTTGATGCCATCTCCCGTGAAAAGTGCAGGGAAAGTGTAGAAAAACGTTTCTCTGTTGATCGGATGGTAGATGATTACATTGAAGTTTATGAAACTATTTTAAAAAAATGCAAACTTGAGGAGAAAAAGCCCTGGGGACACTTTGAAGTACTTATGCAGAGACCAGGGTATAAAGTCAAAAGCCTTACAATTCTACCTCAGAGTGAAATCTCACTTCAGCGCCATTCCTATAGAAATGAACACTGGTACATAGTCAGTGGAAAGGGAATTGTAACTAAAAACGGGAGTGAAGTCAGAGTTCTTGCCGGGGATTCGGTCGATTTTCCGATAAACGAGATTCACCGTATCAAGAATATAGACAACGAAAATCTAGTTTTCATTGAAATTGCACAGGGTGATTATCTGGGGGAAGATGATATCGAAAGACTTGAGGATAAATATGGGAGAGTATGAACATATTTGTGTGGGCATCAGTCCTCTCAATAAATTAGTGGGCATTAGTCAGCTCAATAAAATATATAGAAATATGGTCACGATGTATAGATATTTGGACAATCTATATATAGAAGAAAAAACTTAGTATGTTTATCCCAGAAGCACTAGCCCGTTACCACCCTCTCTACAATCCTTGAATGACCCAAATTCTCTTCCTGAAGCGAACCTCTTTTTTGTGGTAACGGGTGAGATAAATTGATTTGTTCTCTTTGATTACCTAGAAATACTTCAAAGTTTCGTATGATATATTTAAGCGGGGCATTCGGAATTTTCATAGGATTTCCTGACCCGTGCCGCGATTTCTTCTCCAAGTCTTTCAGAGATATTTTCTATAAAAAGAACTATATAATCGAAAGGTACGCAGCCAAGGCTTTCTTCTCCTGATAAAATGAGCCTGACAAGATATTCAAGGTCATATCGGGATAATAAATTGATTCTTCTCAGGAAATCGGCTGCATCTTTTGAATAATGATTTGCAAGGGGAGGAAGTATGGAACGATAGGGCACTCCTGAGCCTGAACAGAGGAGATCTTCACACTCCGGAGCAACTATTTTTAGAATGCCAATATCCGTTTCTGAGAGTATTCTTGCCATGATAGTCACCTGCTGGAAAAAATAGATCTGGTACTAGAGCTTTTCTTGAACAAGCGTTAATTCTGCCTTTCTGCTATTTAATAATAAGGCTGAATATTCTTTTTCCTGGCGGCTCCGCAGCAAACATGTTGAAAAAGTATAAAGGAAAGTAATCCAAGGAAAGTAATCCAAGGAAAGTAATCCAAGGAAAGTAATCCAAGGAAAGTAATCCAAGGAAAGTAATCCAAGGAAAGTAATCCAAGGAAAGTAATCCAAGGAAAGTAATCCAAGGAAAGTAATCCGAGAAGTTTAAAACCTGAGGGATGCCGAAGAATTTGAAACCATTCTTCGGATTTCCGCTCACTTCAACCTTTTATTTCGACAATGAAGACTTATTTTACAGTTATGAAGACTTATTTCGACAATGAAGACTTATTTTACAGTTATGAAGACTTATTTTACAGTTTAAATTCCGTTACGGTTCAAGTTTCGTTGTTACAGTTCAAGTTTCATTAAATCTTCAGCAAGAATCACTTCTCCTTCGAAATACCCTATCAGACGGTGTACTGCCTCTCTTTCGTGCCCCCGCATTTCCGGATAGAAGTGCGTAAGGCAGATGCTCCCGATTTCTTTGTTATATTCTTCCAGCAGTTCGGCAAGCGTGCTTGGAGTTGTGTGGTTTGTGACTTTTACGCCCGGAGGAAAGGAGCATTCGTGGATCAAAAGATCGGACTCGATTGCAAGATCCATTATGTCTCTGCAGGGCTCTGTGTCTCCTGAATAAACAAATTCTCCATCTTCTGCGGTCATGCGGTAAGCCAGAGTCGGGACACTGTGCATTGCGGCCACACAGCTGATTTCGCAGTCAAAGCCCTCCGGAGTAAAGTCTTTTCCAGGGAAGAGCTCGACAACATCCACATCTACTTCATCTAAAATATATTCATATGCGCCAATCACCCTCGAAAACCATTTTTCTGTCCCCTCAGGCCCGTAAACTCTCATATCAGTCTTTCCGCGAAGCCAGTTTGCTTTTATGAGGGGGAGCAGGTCAGCCACATGGTCCAGATGAAGATGTGAGAATAAAACAGTGTCTATCTCAGTATGGGAAAGTCCGGCTTCAGGAAACCTGCACAACACGCCGCTTCCGCAATCAATAAGCAGTGGCTTATCCTCAAGCCTCACAAGCACTCCGGACTGTACCCTATCCCTCTGCGGGATTGCAACTCCAGTGCCAAGAAATGTAATTTCCATAAGGTAGAGAATAAACTTTAAATAATTTAACTCTATTTAAAGCATGTTCGCATAGCGAATCTTTGCGGCTCAAAAACCAACCTGCTTTTTTCTCAAGCGCGAGGGTTGCCCAGCCCGGTCAAAGGCGCCGGACTTAAGATCCGGTATCGAAGGATTTCGTGGGTTCGAATCCCACCCCTCGCACTAAATTTTTGGGTTATAGGTAAGTTAAAAAAACGCAACGCTGTTTTGTGGGTTTTATGCACAACCTTTTTTTTCAAAGTTATTAAGTCTAAAATTGATTTTTAATTCTTTATAGGATTATCCGAATAAATATAGAATTCTTTTGTGTGTTTATGCAAAATATTTGCAAAACCATTTGTTTAGAAAGTTGTCCTATCCAAAAACTAATCTTTGGTTTGTGCAATGTTTGTCTAGGAAAAACAAGTTAATTTTTGCTCTCAAATGTATAATTATGACTCAGTACCAAAATCCAGTGATGAGCGTAAAATTAAAAATCACTAGATTTTGTAATTGGTTACAATCCTTGTGATTGTACATCTTGGTTGAAGTCTTTAGATATCGAATGTTAATTTTGATTGGAGATTGAATTCTTCTTACGAATTCAGATTCTCAATCGAGAAATGCAAAAATCACTAGTGTCGTGTCAACTAAATATTGTCGAAGCGAATTGGTAATAGGTCGGGTAAAATTCTCACGTTTTTACCAGACACTTCAGGATTGACGCGACACTAGCTTTCAATAGCAAGATAGACCCCCAAGTTGTCTGTTTATCCTCATAACTTACAGCTTGGTTTAGCATGCTAGAAAACTCATCAGCTACTTTTTGAAGGATCGTTCCCCTGAGACTTTACAGAACCTTATTCCCAAACATTAATATAATCGATGAGCATATTATTTGTCAATCAACTTTTTTATATTTATTGTTAAGTGAAAAAACATATATAGTAATACTTACAATAAACTAAAGTATTATCTTGCAGATACATCTTAGATTAACTGGTGATACGATGGAAACAGAATTAATGAGGATAGGGGTTTCCCTTCCCGATAACCTTCTGAATATATTTGATGAGATTATTGAAAAAAGAGGCTATTCTTCCCGTTCGGAAGGCATAAGGGATGCCATCAGGAGTTACATTTCCCACTATGAATGGATGGGGGAAATTAAAGGCCATCGTGTCGGGACAATTGCAGTTATTTACGATCACACAAAAAAAGGTCTTTCAAATGCCCTGACAGATATCCAGCATCGCTATTCTCACCTGATAAAGTCTTCCGTGCATGTTCACCTCGATCATGATAACTGCTTTGAGGTAATCGTTCTGGACGGGGACGGCGAAGAAATTAAAGAGCTTACAGAAGCTATATTGGCCCTCAAAGGAGTACAATTCTCAAAGCTTACAACTATAGCATCGAGTGAAAAGCTTTAACCCTCCTTAAGCTTTAACCTGACCCCCCCAAACCAGGTTTCTCCAGGCCTTAACCCTCTCCCCTCTTTCCCCTCTAAAAGATGGCTGTTAAGTAAAAGGTTTATCGTTTTGGGCATTTTGCTTCATGTAATGCAATGTTCCCTTGGAAAACCCTAATTTTTTCCAATCAGTAAGAAATACTTAGAATCTTTTGCCTTATTCCATGGAAATCAACCCTCTTAACCCCAAATTCAGGGCTAACAAAATCAAGTTTTTGGTTTTATCTGTTAGGTAATGACTTAATTCTCTAGCTTTCAATAGTAAGATAGAACCCCAGGTTGTTTGTTTGTCCCCATAATTTACCGCCGGATTTATCATTTACCGCCTGATTCATCACGCTAGAAAACTCGTTAGCTACTTCCCCCAAGACCCCTTTAATCTCAGGTTGTATCTCAGGTTGTATCTCAGGTTGTATCTCAGGTTGTAATTCTCAGTTACAATTAAACCTTTTTATCAGTACTATTTTCGACCAAATTTATAACAGCTAAAATCTATAAGAAATATAAGAAATATTTCTAAATGGAGTTTGAGAAGAGCATACTTCGTAAATATTGGCCGGGTAAAGAAAAGAAACAATTCCAAATAGATTTGAGAGAAAAATTTTTATGAAAGAAAAGCACTATTTTTATTGGTATAATTTTATAACTTTTTCATAGATATATAGGGGGAACTTCTCTGTGTTTAATGAAATACATTTCACTCTTAACCTTTAGTTTGACATCTGAGGTTAATTGCTGTGATGTATATCAAATGAAAATGCATTGATCAATTTCCATCTTTTGAAAAAGTAAAGAATGAATAAAATCGCAGGACAGACTTGTTAAGTTTGAACTGTTATAGAAAAAAAATACACAAAACTCACTCAATCGTATGAGAATATAACTCCTGTTAAATCGGGGGGTTTAGTCTAGAAGAGTATATTTTCACTGCTATTGAGAATCGGATTTAAAACGCAATAATTTTGAAAATTTGTGATTAGTGGATACTATGGAGGATGTGTATAATGCAAAACGCTGTGTATAAAACATTATGTGTTTTTATGTTAGTTCTTTTTGTTATGTCAGTGACAGGGGCAGCAGCCACAAGCAGTGGCAGTACGAGTAAACCAGTTGCAAATGCCGATACATTCAATTTAAGCCCAAGTAATAAATGCGGTAATGTCCTATCCAATGACAAAGGAAACGGCCTGAAAATTGCTACTACAGGGTACATCAAAACCGCAAGAGGTACAAAAGTGTACCTGAAGACTAACGGTTACGCCTGCTACTATCCGGCTTCCTCTTTTAAGACCGGTACCATAACTGACAGTTTTACATACAAAATAGTAGACAGGTATGGAAAATACAGCACTGCAAAGGTAACAATCTACTACAAATACTCCTCAAGCAGTTCCACAAGCTCGGGAACCCAGGGGAAAGGTGTTGTAGAAGTAACCCAGCTTTCGCAGATAAACACGTCCCTGAAAAATGGCCCGGTTCTTTTAAAAATCGGAGCTGAATGGTGCAGTCCATGCAAGGAAATGAAACCTGTCCTTGAGAAGCTGGCAACGGAATATGCAGGAAAAGCAACGATCATGTCCGTAGATATAGACAAGAGCCCTAAACTTGCTGACTATTTCGGAGTAACCTCTATTCCCGACTCCTCCGTGATCGTGGGTATTGAAAATGGAAAATACGTTTACATGAAACAGGACGGAAAAGTCGATAAAAACAGATTCCAGGCCAGATTTGTCGGAGTAACGGATAAAAAAGTGTTCGAAAAAGTTCTGGATCTCGCCCTCCTTCATGAAAAGTAAGACAAATCCAATTAAAAGGAAACCCAATTCCTCTCAATCTTGAGTCAATCACCTTTGGTTTAACTGGATAACCTACAGAATACATGCAAACCAATACATATTAACCAGAGGAAGCAATTGACTATTTCAAGGAATATCATAACAAAGGCAATATCCTTAACGATATATTCGAATGATATTGCCTGATCCTTCCCCACGAATGATATTGCCTGATCCTTCTCCACAAATGATATTGCCTGATCCTTCCCCATGGACAGAAATTTATAGGGACAGGCACTCTTCTTGGTTCAAACACCAGAAGAGTCATCGTAAAATACTCATTAGATACTTTCTTAGCCCCGAATTCCTTAACCTTCAATTGTAATTCTCTGTTACAACTAAATCTTTCTTATCTATTGTGTCATTTTCTACCAGCTTGATAACTACAAGATCAAGAAGGAATCTAAAAAGGTTTCTGAGGTCATAGACTAAACTAATCTTGCTAATCTTTTGATATATTTTGTCTCTCTATTGGTAGACTCAGCATGGTTAATCTACTAACGGTTAATCTACTAACGGTTAATTTACTAACGGTTAATTTACTAACGGTTAATCTACTAATATACTGATGATCAGACATATATCAACATTTAAAATGTGTTGATTTAAGATATCTTGACTTAAATATTGGCGTACTGGGCTGTAAAATTTTATAAATTCTTTTTTGTGGATATACTAAAGATATAGCTGCGGCACCATGATTAGATATAATCTTTGTGTGCAAGATCTCTTACAATCAAAAGTTCAGGGATAATTACGGACTCGAAAAGAGTATGAAAACAGTCAGTTTGAAAATTCAATCAGGAAAACTTATAAGGAATTATCAAAAAGTGGTTTGCGGAGTTCAAATCTACTTTGGAAGGTCCAGTTGAACTCCAAGGAAGGTTATGATGACCAAAAATTTCACATATGAGATCTTGATATCTCTTATAGCTTTGATAATATTATTTAGTGGGTGTACGGAAATCAATGATTCTTCTCAGGCAGAAGATGGGTTGAAGATAGTAGAGAGTACACAAACAATAGGTGCTGCTGCTGATGTAAATAATACCAGCATACAGGTTTATTCTTACAACTTTATATTATATAATGGGGAAAATGAAGAAGTCTACATAGATTCTGTTGAACCGCTTTTTACGAAAAATTTTTCAGCAAAGGTGCTAACCGAAGATCATAAAATAGTCGTCAATGAAACTATAAAGCCAAATTCTTCAATTGTGATCAAAGGTCAGGTTGAATTTAATACCTTAGGTCTTTCAAAAGAACAAATATTTGGCCTTGAACCGTATACTTACGGCATTAATATTTCGTCAACAAAAACTATTCCTTACCCTAAAGGAGGTTCTTAAAGATCTCTCCAATTTTTAGTTTTGCTAGTTTATGCTGGTCAGGCTGTGGAAAGCTTGGGGGAAATCTTCGTTTTTTTCAATATTAATACAAATGCAGAGTTGTAACCTAAATAACCATCTTTTAACAAACGTTTGGTTTGAATTCTTTTTATATTATATTACATAATAATGAATAGAGGGTAGGCAACTTAATTGGGGAGGGCAATAGATACCCGAATCCAGAAGATGGACTTATCAAGAGAAATTCAAGCCATTGAGAGTCTATAAAAGACGTGAGGGCATGGAAGTTCTTAAGGGTCTTTCAGACAAGGAGTAAAACAACACGCGATGTCAGCAAGGAACTCAAAGGCGAATAAAACCAAAATACGGGGGAGAAAACTAAATGCAAGCAAGTTCTACTGAAGTTCAGAATGCTTTAGGAAATGTGAGCTATCCTGCAATGAAAAAGCAAGTTATCGAGGAAGCTGAAAAGCAGAATGTTAGTAGCGAAGCAATGCAAGCTCTTGAGAATATTCCGAACAGGGAATACGACAGCTCTGCCGATGTCATCCGGGAATTCGAAGGCTTTCAGAGGGCTGTAAAAGTTTTCCATGAAAGGAAATATCCTGCAACGAAGCAGGAACTTGTCGAGGAAGCTAAAAATCTCAATGTCCGTAGCGTAATAATAAAAGCCCTTGAGGCTTGTCCGGATAAGGAATACATTAGCCCTGCCGATGTTATCAACGAATGCAGAGCCAGACTCCAGAGCAAATAATTCCATTTTAGAGTAAATCAACCATCAAACGCGAAGAGGAAAAAATTGTGATTCAGAGGGAAAAGTGTGATTCCGGCTCAGGTCCTAAAGTTTTGAGGGACCAATTTTCCCTCAAAAAAGGATGATGTTCATCCATCAGTATATGATTCGGGAAAGAAATAGAGGCCTAAACCAGGCCTTCGTTCTTTCAATTTTTCAACAATCCACTTTTTGGTAGTGGGTATGAGTTATTGATCACTTCCGAAAAAGCGAGTACACCCCCTGTATTTGAAATAAATATAACAAGAGTCTTATGCTTACGGTTTTCTATAACTCAGACCCACGACCCACTTTTTCAGTCTTCAGCATTCGAAAATCAAAATATCTCTTTTTGAGTATCTCAATCTTATCACTTTTGGCGTTTTGCTTCATGTAATGCAGAGTCCCCTTAGAAAACCCTAACTTCTTCCAATCAAAATCAGAAATATTAAGGATCTTCGCCTTATTTCACGGGAAATCATAATCGCTCCAAGCTCTTTTAACCTGACTTCAGAATTGTTAAGAAAAGCCTGGCTTCTGAAGTAATATAGCAACCAGAAGAAGATAGAAATACTTGCCATAGCAACCAAAAGAAGATAGAAATACTTGCCATAACAACCAAAAGAAGATAGAAATACTTGCCTGATTTCTCAAATATGTTTTCCTGTGTGACGAAATTCTCAAGCCCATGAAATAAGTTTTGAGGTTATAATATGCAATTTGATCTGAAAAACTGGAATATTCAAAAAGATATATTGAGGTTTTCGAATTCGGGATACTGTAAAAAAGGGGATTCTCGGAAAACCAAAAAAAAGAAGGCCAGACTTAAGCCTTCCTTTCCTCTCCTTATATCGACACCAGTAGACGACTAACATCCTTTTTGAGGAAAAATTTGACTCTCAAAACCTAAGGTTTTGAGTTGAAGTCACTTCTTTTCCTTGCTTCGCGTTAATGGCTGGTTTACACTGAAGTTGAGTTATTGGCTCTGGAATTTGCCTTTGAATTCCATGAGGATATCGGTAGCATTGTTGTATTCCCGATCTGGAAACTTCTCAAGAGCTCCTATAACTTCGCTACGTGCATCATGCTTTTTAGCTTGTTCGATAAGTTGACTCTTCGTTGCAGGATATTTCAGATCCTGGAGAACCTGTACAACTTTTTGAATGCCTTCGAATTCCTTGAGGACATCGGCAGCATTGTGGTATTCCTTGTCCGGAATGTTCTCGACAGCCTGGATTACTTCGCTGCGGGCATTAAGACTTTTAGCTTTCTCGACAAGTTGATTCCTCGTTACAGGATATCTCATCTCTCGGAAAGCTTGTATAGCTTTCTGAATTGAAGTCTGAACTTCAGCAGCCGAACTTGCTTGCATTTATTTCATCCCCCGTATTTTGGTTTTATTTGTTGTAGAATTCTTTGCTAACATCAGGTGTTGGTTTATTCCCGTCCGGAAGATCCTTAAGAACTTCCATGATTTCACCTCATGTATTTTATAGACTCCTCAATCTGGATTGAACTTCTCCTGAGGAGCTTGTTTCCCAGATTCAGGTATCTATTGCCTTTCCCAATTAGATTACCCGCCCACCATTCAGAATTATGTAAGTAATAATATAAAAAAGAATTCAACTCAAACGTTTGTTAGAAGATTATTATTAGCCATAACAACTCCGTACAGCAGCTCGGTGTTTGTTATTAGTATTGTAAGACTGAAGATACCTGAGAACCAGAGCTTTGAGATTATAAAGAAGATAAAGCTAGAAGAGTATTGAGTAGAGGGAAAACAGAGAATCTAAAAGGTAAAAGCAATTTGATAATATTTGATAGGCATGTGGACTTAAAGGATAGAGTATGAAATTTTCATCTTTGGACGAAGAGACTATATAATTACAGTAAAACTCAATAAACCACAATATAGAAATACCACAATATAAAAATGTCACAATATAAAAATATCACAATACAAAAATAGATCATGGAAGAAAGAATGATTTAATAATAGAGATGGAATAGGTGAAATATAATACCCTTATTTTTGATTTTGACTACACGCTGGCAGATGCAACGAATGGTATTGTATCGAGTTTTAACCACGCTTTTAGCAAGCTGGATATCACCGGATGTGACGGTGAAAGCATAAAAAAGACCGTCGGATTACCGTTGGCTGAAGCGTTCGTGCAGCTGACGAAAAATAATAGTGAAGTCTTAATAAATCGCTTTAAGGATTTGTTCAGAGAAAAGGCCGATGAGGTTATGTCAAAAAACACCGTGCTTTTTGACGACACGGTTAGCACATTGCAACGATTAAAACAGAAGGGATTCAATACGGGAATTGTAACTACAAAATATCATTATAGAATAGTTGAGACACTAAATATGCATGGTATTTCAGACTTAATAGATGTTATTGTTGGGGGAGAGGATGTTAAATCCCCAAAACCGTCTCCGGAAGGATTATTACTTGCAATTGGCAGCCTTAACGCACAACTGAATAATGTGCTGTATGTCGGAGATAGTCTGGTAGATGCTAAAACAGCCTTGGCAGCAAATGTTGATTTTGCGGCAGTGACCACAGGAACAACAAACGAAAACGAGTTTTCACAATATCCATGTATTAAGATATTAAAGAATCTGTCAGAGCTTTTTGACGAGTAAAAATAAAAAACAAATGAAGGGTAACCTATCAAAAAATGAAGGGTAACCTATCAAAAAATGAAGGGTAACCTATCAAAAAATGAAGGGTAACCTATCAAAAAATGAAGGGTAACCTATCGAATATTCACCTGGACGGCTGTTCTATATAGTTATATTGAAAGAGTTAGTCCTAAAACCCTTTTGTTCTTAATTATAAAAACTTTCCAGAATTATTTTCATGACCAGAAAGTCTGTTGCTTACCGAAAAAGTAAGATTCAAAGAAGTGAATTTTGAGTTACAAAATAAGCTCATACAGATAATTATTTATCTAGAATATACTTGTTGCATCTTTAGTGGATATGATGAAACTAAAGGAAATAAAGGATAATGCAAAAAAATACATAGAGCTGTGCAAGCTTTTATACGCAGACTCCCGAACCCCCAAAACTGTAAAAATATTATTATGGATTGCCACAGGCTATGCATTATCACCAATTGATCTAATACCTGATTTCATACCTGTAATTGGATATCTTGACGACATAATAATCCTTCCTGCTCTTTTGTATATTGCAATAAAATCGGTACCTGAAGATGTATATACAGAAAATTATACTCAAGTTTTCAAGAAATAAGTTCTTTATCCAGAATCGTACGATTTTCATATTTTAGCTTTTATTTAGCTTTTATTTTAGCTTTTTAGAGATCTATAAGTCAAAAAAACTTTCAAATTTTTTCCTCAACCCTTTTCCTCTCTTAGAAGCTATGTTTTAGAAACTGTGTTTTAGTTCCTGACACTTTTTTTCTTAACCTTCGGAAAGTGGTTTTGCTTCGTGTAGTTCAAAGTCCCTCAAAGTCCCTTTAGAAAAACCTAATTTTTTCCAACCGGAATAAGAAACAAAACTGAGAAAAATAAATATATTAGTAGAGTCATGACTTATTGATTAAATTATGCCAGTTAGTGACCCAGATGAAATTGTGTGTCCAAACCCGGATTGTGAATATTATCTCAAGGTGGAAGGAAAAGCCATCATAAAACGCGGAAAATATAAGACCGGACACCAGAGGTATTTTTGTAAACATTGTGGAAAATTTTTCATGGATACAATAGGTACCTCTGTTTACCGCAAACATCTGTCCGGAGATGAGATAAGGCTGATATACCGGCTATTTCTTGAAAAAAACGGTATTCGAAGCATTGAAAGAATTACAGGGCACCACAGGGATACAATAAGCCGTCTGATAAAAGATACAGTAAAAAATGAAAAAACAGAGGAATATCTGAAAAAACAGATCGGATTGACAGATGACGAATGCCAAAAATTGTGGACACTTTTAGAAAAAAAGAGAAGTGCTTCACGAAAGTCACCTTGAAAAGGCGGGCACAAAGTTGTATCCCTGAATGTGAGTACGCCAGTATATGGTTATCGGGAATGTATACTTTTTTGAAAAATATATTCTGAATATATAAGGCAAGAAGTATTTTATATCTATCCATTAATTTTACAGCACATAATCCATTAAAGTTGCTTGGAGATCTTAAGCAGAACAGTTATAAAGGGTGCTTTTTTGATTCTTTCGTGGTTGCAGATTCTTGATTAAGTTTTTCCGTGCCCATCCGTGTTTTCCATGCTTACAGAATCAGGAGAGGATTTTCTTGTGTTGCCTTATTTTTTGCAGTTACAGTGCCTGGAAGCAGTTTAGTGTAAACATTTGTATTCGAAACCATAATAGTTCAATCTTATTAGAGAAACGATTTTTCAGATACAGTCCTGCACCTTTAAAAAATTTATCAAATCTATAAGTATTATATAGAAGGACAGTAAATAGGACTTACTCACATTGTAAAAAATGGGGCGCCTGTAAGCCAGTTACAAAACTTCATGCTTTGAGCAGCCAATAATTTCATACTGTAAATCTTGCAGGTGCCTGGAAATTTTGAATGGGTTACAAAGGCTATATTCATGACTAAAAGAAAGGAGACAGAAATATGAGTAGAAGTAACGGAGTGAAGGTAATATCCCTTTTGTTGGGAATACTGCTCTGCCTGGCACTAATGCAAGGTGCATGTGCCAAACAGGAAAAGCCTGACAAAAATGGAAGTTTAGAAGATGAAATTTTCGAAAATGTTACAAACTCTGAGCTGGAAGAAATTTGTGGCAATTACACTATACACACTATAGATCCAAGTTCTTATTCTATGTATTTGACTGCAGGAAATAGCAGAACATTTACTGTTAGTTTCACGAATGAAGGCAATGAAATGCTTAATGTAACGCCAAAACTTGTAGACACTCCTTACAGTGATGACAAATTTAACGAAAGCTGGATTACCATATCTCCGGCAAGCACAGAAGTAAATCCGGGCACAGAACAAGACTTTGAAGTTGAAGTAAATGTCCCGGGGGATGAAGAGAGCGAGTACTATCAAACCTATATGGTCTTTACCGATGATATTGCACCGTATGTAGAAGGATACACTGACTCCCAATATGTTAACATAATGGACCTTTCTGTTAACGTTCAGGCTCGTCCAAAGCTCGAGCTTCAGTCAATTTCAATCTCTGACACCCTTAAGGCCGGAAAAGAATATGAATATATGATAAAAATGAAAAATGTAGCAGACAAAGATATCACCATAGATCCGGAAATAACCGAATACAATGGCATGTATTATGGCCCTTATTATGATTCTGAAGATTTTGCTTTTAGTGATGAAGTAATAGAAATCTCTGCGCCTTCAACCATGAAAGCAGGTGAAATCTCTAACATGACTATCCGGGTCCCTGTTCCGGAAAACGCAACAGGAACTTACAACAGGTACATCGAAATGAATGTTGACGGGAAAGAAAATGATGGCTCTGTCCCGCAAATAAACCTGTACTTCACTATTGGGAAACAGCCTGTAGTTCCCTTTGTGAAAAACTTCAGCACTACAACCACCGACCCGATGACGATTGAAGTTTCAACTGATACTTACAGCTCGGATATGGGGCTGCGCATCTCCCCGAAAAAGGAAGAGCCGTCCTTTGAATTGAGCCTGAAATGCGATTCCGGCCCTGTTAATATGACGCTTGAAAAAACAATCCGAAGCGGCAACATCTATACTGGAGGGTACTACTATCCTTTATGGGCAATGGATGAAAGCACAATATATCAGAACAGCGGTACTCACTATGCAGAAACCTATACGATACCCGGAGCAATCGGAGATTGGGAACTTACAATTCTCCCGAAGAATACGGAATATTTTGGATATTCGATAACTTTCGGAGATTCAGAATAAAAATCATGCGTCAGAATTAAAGTGTAGAATTAAAGTGCAGAATTAAAGTGTAGAATTAAAGTGCAGAATTAAAGTGTAGAATTAAAAAAAGCTAACAGGATCCGGATTTCTTTTTTCCGGAGTCCGGTTTTCGTTAGTCCTTAATTTTTTCCATTTTTTTCTTCATTTTTACTTATTTCCCTATTTTTCAATTTTTATACTTTATATTCGATTTATTTTCCCTGGATTGACTTTTACAGGATTTCTCATATTTCTATTTGTCTTGTATATTTGTTTATCTTGTACATTCTATTTATCTTGTATATTCTTTTATCTTATTAGCAAGAAATATGTTAGAGGGAGTATGGGATATTTATCCGGGATAATAACCTATAAAGGCTCAATAGTAGCAAAAGAGGTAATTTTATGGAAAAGAAATTGGTATCTGGTCTTATTTTATTTATAATATTTTTTGCCGTACTGCCTTATTCAGCAGGAGCAGTAGATGAAGAAGCTTATATTAAATATACGAGCTCAGGAAACGCTTTTGGTGCTGGAGACAAGCTTCAGATCGATCAGGATATTCAGGGAGATCTGGTGCTTGCAGGCTCTCTACTTGAGATAAATGGGAATATTGGTGACGATTTCATTGGTGCAGGAGGGGAAATAATTGTTAACGGTAATGTTTCAGGAAATGTTATCGCAGCCGGCGGCTCTGTAAAGGTAAATGGGAACGTAGGCGGAGACGTAGCAGCAGTCGGAGGCCAGATCTTCCTTTCTCGAGACAGTGTAGTTGAAGGGGATATCCTGCTGGGTGGAGGGGAAGTGACCCTTAATGGCATCGTCAATGGAAACGGCGAAGTATCAACAAGCACTCTTCGGACAGGAGATGACTTCGGGCTTAAAGGAGACTTTAAACTTGAAGCAGAAAACTATCCCTCCAATCTGAAAGATAATGTTGGGGGAAACCTGAACATCACAACGAGAACCGGCACTGAAGGCCAGTATGAAGACGTCTCTGAAGGGTTCGGTATTTTCTCGTTTATACTCAGACTGCTTGCGGCTCTCGCTCTGGGTTTTATCCTGATCTATCTTTTCCCGGATTTTGTAAGTGAAATTGCAAAAATTGTAAAAGGTTCAGCGTTTAAAGCGGTACTGGTGGGCTTTTTGATACTCGTTTTCCTTCCGATACTCTCAATAATCCTGCTTATTACCCTCTTTGGCTGGAGCCTTTCGGTTCTACTCATCCTTTTCCTGGCACTTGCCATTCTTATTGCTACAGTGCCGGTGAAACTGCTTGCAGGGGAGATAATCTATTACAAAATCTTCAAAAAAGAAGCCGGAAAAATGGCTTATTATGCTCTCGGGGCCCTTATATTTGCACTTGCCTATGAAATTCCTCTCGTGGGAGGGTTCATACGCTTCATTGCACTGCTTGTTGGGTTAGGGGGAATCGTTATCTGGCTTGGAGAACGCGCAAGGCCTACAAGTTAACCGGGTTGATTTACAACATTTCTTTTTTCAGCTCCCTCTTTTTCAGCAAAAAGAAGTTTTTGGAACTTGAAGAAAACTTGAAGGAATTCAAGGACAGCTTGAAAGGAACTTCAACGAAATTTCAGAGAAACTTCAGGAAAGAACTTCTTCTCTATATTTTTCAATTCCCAGCCTTTCAAGGAGGTCTCCGAATCTTTCTCCATCAAGGCCTTCTCTTCTGTAATACTCCAGGCTTTTTTCCAGAATCGAAAATAACTGTTCTTCGTCCGCAAGTTCAAGAAGCTTTGTCCCGTGCTTTGGACGACGTCCGCCCCTGCCTCCGACAAAGATAGTACACCCTGTCTTTTCAGTTCTCAAAGTATCTTTCTTGCAGGCTGAAATGCAGGCTCCGCAAAGGATGCACTTTTCCCTGTTTATCCTTACTTTATCTTCCTGAATTGTTATTGCTTCCATTTTGCAGGCCTTTTCACAGCGCCCGCAGCTAACACAATTTTCTTCCAGAATTTCGGGTTTTGTCGTCCCCATTATTCCGAAATCATTGTCCTGCGGTCTTACACAGGCAGACGGACAGCCTGTTATCGCAATCTTGAACTTTTTAGGGACGGACTCTCCGAAATATTTCTCATCAATCTTACGTGTCAGTTTTTGGCAGTCAATCAACCCGTATCTGCAGACTTTATTTCCCTGACAGGCAACTATTGCCCTTACTCGTTTTCCTGAAGAACCTTCGAAGATTCCCTGCTTTTCAAGCTCAGAACTTGCTTCTGCAGTATTTTTAAGTTTGACAAAAGGAATCTCAATCTGCTGCCTTGAGGTTATATGGATATATCCATAGCCGTATTTCTCGGCAGCGTCTGCAATTTTCCGCAGCTCGTCTGCGCTCACCCTGCCGCCCACAACTTTAAGCCGCATTGAAAACATGTCTTCCTGCCTTTGAGGCAGAAAGCCTTTGCTTTTGAGTGAAGACGGGTCCATACGTCATCGGTTAAGGCGCAAAATATCTTTCCTGACAGTGAAATTCTATTAATTATTTGTATATTGTTACTATTGTGATTTCACAGACTCCCTCAACTCATGAAAAATCTGATACATTTGAACTTCACCTCCATGAAATGTTTCCCGAAGTTTGGTTAAGGCAACTTGCCAAAAAAACTAATTTCATAAAGCGTGAACGTAAAATTAATTCATATATCATTTTTTGGTCTTTAACACTTGGTTTTAGTGACAGG
>Ga0209639_1001528_pt1 | contig 22227 bp, 5 predicted proteins | sample EPASupsiteHSE605_FD_187268 | JGI IMG/M metagenome (GOLD analysis project Ga0209639, IMG submission 187268) | Bioremediated contaminated groundwater from EPA Superfund site, New Mexico - Sample HSE6-05 (SPAdes) (version 2) | ecosystem: Environmental > Aquatic > Deep subsurface > Groundwater >...
ATGGTGAGTGGGGAGAGCATTCCAAAAAATCATCCGAAAAAAATTTTTTTTTATGTCAGAAACTTGACCCCAATTTTTTAAAAAATGTCCCCCAAATTGATTTTTTATACCCCAATTAACATCCCTATATCACCGAGCATAGAAATGGGCCACGCAGTTTGATCCTCAGCCACATTCTATGATCTTTGTAACAATTGTTTTATCATTGTCAATACCATAATTACAAATCAATGATATAAAAAATTGCTTTCAGTTTGAAGTATTATAACTCAACAAAAAAATTCACAAGTATCTTCATATTAATTGGTTATTATTTGTTAAAACTTTAACAAAAGATCGACATGTCATATTATCCCTGCTGCCAAACCTCAATGATGAATGGGAATCAGAACCATAAAAAAAGACAACATGGCAATTCCTTGAATGTTTGGTGTTTACTTTTGAAAACACAATGCCATTAATTTAAGAAATTAAATCTCACAAATCCTCTTTTAAAACTTGTAGGAAACATAAACATGAGAGCATTGAGTCACTAAAAACTAATATATTAAAAATTACAGCATTCTACTCTAAAAACATGACTCTAAACTACATAAAACAATACAAGATTTGCTCATTGTGTGAGATAATATCTATAACAAGTAACTTAGTGTGTTTTTAAAATCGTTAGATTTTAAGTGATGAGTTGGCTGAAAGATCCGGATTTAATCGCTTTAGAAGAAGATTTAGGCAACAATCCTAATGGAAAATTTCAAATTCGTCATTCTAATGTTAAAAAGACTGCTAATAATCAAGAATATACTCATTTTGATCATGATGATATAATTCCTGAAACTGAAAAGTATTCGATCAATGAAACTGGTGATATATTCCTCAAAAAAGAGAATCCCGGGCTTTTTGCGGTTAAAAATAGATCATTACCTAAAGTTGTTTCTCCAACATCGTCAATTCGAAAAAATAAGCAGTATATATCAAATTTATCGACTCCTTTATCTACAAAACCACTATCAAAGCTTAAACCAGCTAAAGTTACCGATATTGTTCAGAGAGAAGTTGATGAAGAACTAAAAACAATTGATTTTCAAGAAGAACCTATTGCATATTTTTCCAAAAGAAAGGATGGGAGGGGTCATAGGTTTATTTATTTGGTCTATACTGGAGACAAATCAAACCCAGAGTTTTCTCCATATTCATTGAGGAAAGCAATATTTTCTGAAGTAGGAAAAGAATATTTTACTATGTCTGCAAGTGGAGTCACTCACATTCACCCCGATGGCCAAACAGAAACCATTTCGCTTGAACAGTTTGCTCGAGAAGAATCTCTTTTCAAAGCTCTTAGGAAGTTGAGTTTTTTTTCTGGATATTATTTTTGGCGTCCATTTACCATGTGGAAGAAGTTTGTCATGCATCAAAGGTTTAGTGAGATTCAATCACACGTGTTAGGACAAAGTTGTTTTAGGAATCCCCACATTTTCCAAAGGTGCTTGCATATCTTCTCATCCCAAACAGAGATAGATATATTGATCAGATCATACCTTTTAGCATTTGTTTCTCAAAAGCAATACAAACTGGTTGATTTTATTTCGACCAATAATGAAAATCATTCATTGTTGAAGGCTAAGTTTGGTCAGTATTTGAATGGGATAGTTGATCAAATCGGATTTGAGCTTTATTCAAAATTAGCAGATCCCAAACTTGCTGAAGTCACTGATGATAGTTTTTGGAATGGAAGAACAAAAAACCCTAGTTCAGACCAACTTTACATACTTGAAAGAAAAAAAGCCAATTTAAGAATGAAAAAAACTATGTTAGTGAACCAAGATATCATCTCAATAGGTGGTTTTATAAGAATGGTTGACTATATGATTTTATCACAGATTTCGATGTCATGTATTTCCACATTTGTTGAGAATGATTTGACAATATCTGAAGGATTATCTTCAGTATTTTGTGTCGAAGCTTATTTTAATGAAACAGGAGGAGTTGGATTACGCCCTTCACTCTATGAACTAATTGAGAGTGTTGAAGATTCGATGAATAGTGCAATATCCCTTTTAGGCAATCTTCCAAGATTATTACAATCAATAGTTTTGCAGCCATTAATCAATGACTGTGGAATTGATCTTGAAACACTCTTTATGAGTGGTCCTACATTTCAAAAAATTATTAGCATTCATAACCATCACCAAAAATGCTATCAACATATTGTTGAAATTGTTACACAATCTTTTGATGAAGCATTTGACTCTGCTCAGTCCATTTCCGATTTCTATCGTGTTTTTTTAATGGGTCAGAATTGGGATGTTAAGAATTACCTCAAATGCAGATCTGGAGAAAAATACAGTGGTAAAATATCTGATTCCTTACGAGAAGGTGATGATGATGGGTTTCTCCTTTCCCCTGATAAGGAACCTGTTGTTGATTTCTTGGAACTAAAGAAAGATATTGATATTCTAACTGAAGATGATACTAAAGTATCTTCTTTAAGACAAAGAATGGTGAAAGGAGCGATATATATTGATATGAGAGAGATTAGAGAATCACTACTTCCCATTCCTAGTCGCTGTTTAAATGATATCAAGGGATTATTATACTCTCTTATTAATATGAAAGTGTCATTATTGGAAAATGTGCTTAAAAACTATGGAAAAACACTGAAACAAGAGCCTTTTTTGTTAGAAAGCTTTGTTACACTATGCTCAATGGTTAAGAGGACAAAACTTATCAACCCTTCAATTCAATCAGAAATACAATTCGTGGAGCAAGCAAATCGGTTAATGGATGGATTTGGTAGTGCAATTTCCTTATCATCATTAATATCATTATATCATGTTTATCAAAATGATCAGAAAATGGCTGAACAAATGATTCAGAATAAAATTGAACAATTTATTGAAGAATTAAAAGTCAAGATTATTGAACTTGAAGTTCCATTAAAAGCTTTATATCAGAAAATTTCTACATTCCCCAAGAGCATTTTAGAATCATCTACTAATAATTTATTCGATGTTTCAATGAAGAGAAAAGAAAAAGTCATAGCATTACATTCTCGAATTAAAGAAGTTGTTGATCAGCAAAAAACTATTGGGATTGCCATTAATAATTTTGATTTTTATAAAACAGTTGTTGAAGCATCAGACTATGCAATAACAATATACCAAGCTTTGCTTGAATGGCAAACAATATCTGATTTGATTAACAATACTCCATTTATGGAGATTGATGTTAAAACCTTATGTGAACAGATAAGTGCATTAATGGATCAAACATTACAGCTCAAAGCGAAAGATAAATCTAATCTTTCTCTATTAAATGAATTATCTGAATCAATTGAACAATTCTATCCATATATTGGTAAATTATTAGCATTAATATCAACAAAAATGAAACAAAGACACTGGATCAAACTATTCGAAGATCATCACAAAAATGGGCAATACCATAACAAAATTACTATTAGTGAACTTATTAATCTAGGAATCCTTGAATCCCTCGAAAAAATTGAGGCTGTTTCTGCAACAGCTATGGCCGAGTCTGAAATTGAAGGCGAATATGAAATAATTAAAAATAAATGGGAAAAATTGCGGATACAAACCGAAGACACACCAATACTCAATGAGGATACTTTATATATAACAAAAACCCTTGAAATTATTTCTTCAATATCTGAATCTACAATTTCTTTGGTGAAAATATTGTCTGTACCTTTTTCTGCCAGTGTAAGGGCATCAGCAATTAATCTTGTATATAACCTGGACTCATTTGAAAAACTTATTAATAATTGGACTGTATTCCAGAATAATAGGAGGATTTTGGCCGCGATATTTTCTAACAGTGATTTCAGTCATCATGTATCTCATCAATTATCCTTATATGAACAATTAACCAAAAAGTGGAATATATTTGCTCAACACTGTATTAAAGATCTCCGTGCCCAGATTATTATGGAGTATCCAAATGTTCTGATTACAATGAATGAACTTAATACCATATCTAGCCAGATTTATTGTGGTTTTAACGATTTTTTAGATTCTATTCGATCTTCCTCCCATAGGCTCTATTTTTTATCGAATTTTGAGTTACTTTCTTTATATACATCTCTAAATGATTCTTCTTTATTATCCAGAATCTATTCAAAATTGTTTATGGGAATTCAAAAACTTGATTATCAAGACCATACTGAGAATAGAAGTATGAACAGAGTTAAAGTAACCGGACTTGTTGGGGAATCTGGCGATTTGTTGACATTTGTGAAGCCACTAGCATATGATAATTCGGTTGGTTTTTTTTTGAATTCTATTATTTCATCAATGAAAGAATCCGTTCAAGATATGATAGGATTAGCTGTACAACATTTTTATTCAAATCATTATAATGAATGGCTTTCGTCAACTCCAATATATATAGCTATGATTTCATTATCCATAATATCAACTAAGGAGATTGAGGATTGTCTCAAATCATTAGAATTTAATCCAAAAGCAGTATCTGATTTTGAAGCTAACATTAATAGGAGAATTAATGATACAATGGCATCATATCTTCCAACACTTCAACTCAAAGATCATACAAAACTTTCCACAATTGCTACATTTTTGCAATCAATTAAAGACCGTGTTCTCCTAATTCACAAAATTGTTGATAATTACTCATCTGAACTTGCCTTCACTCATACATTAAGGCATTATGGAGGTAATACTGGAAATGATATATCCATAATGGTTGGAACAAAACAATGGACATTTGGATATGAGTTCTGGGGACGTGTTCCGACATTGGTTTTCTCCAAATCAATAGAAAAGTCTTATCAATCAATGTGTACAAATATATCTTTGTTATCACCAATTATTTTAGCAGCACCACCAGGCTCGGGTAAATCATCTTTAGCTTTGCATTTTGCTGCAATAAATGGTAAACCAGTATTCCAATTTTCTGCCTACCCTGATTCATCAACGAATCATTTAAAGCAGTTTTTCAATGGAGTTATTAATTCATCATCTTTTGGTGTTTTTGTTGATGTTGAAAGATTTTCTTATTCAATGTTGATCAACATATTTGATATAATGGCTAAATATAGTTTATTCAAAACTGATGATGAGAAATTGAATAAGAACAAGCCTTTTAAAATCATAATGACAATGAATATTTCCGGAAGGAATTTTGTAATGCCTTCCCAACTGAAATCTGTTTGCAGAAATGTATCGGTTGATCCTCCAGATATGGCAAAAATTATAAGTATACAAATGATATCATATGGCTATCATCAAATAAGCACAGTTTACCCAAAGCTTGTTTCATTTTTAAAAACATATCAGCATATCATGAATGTTACATTTACATTTGCCCAAATTGTTGAAATCCTTCAGATTGCCAAGAACTTCTTAAGATCATCATCCGAAGAGTTTTCGATTATTTGTTCTATATATAAGCATTTAGAACCATCGATCGACAAAACTGTTTTGATTCAAATGCTTTATTCAGCATTCCCAAATTCTGGAAGCTTATCTGACTTACAAGAAAAAATAAGTAGTGTTCTAATGAAAGATAGTGAAGAATTATTGAGGAGGCTGATAAAAAATGAGATTAACAAAATGTCTATCAAAATTCCAATAAATTATTTTATTGAAAAGGTACTGTTGCTATTTGACCTATTACAGAATCATAAATGTATAATAATATATGGTCCTCCTTCCAGTGGAAAATCTCTTTTAATCAGGCTTCTCAAACTTATTACTGAGAGAAATGAGTTTCAAATGCAATTTCAATCATATGGGACTGTAAAAGTTGAAGATTTTTATTATGGAGCAGGTTCAATACATGATATATATGGAGGTTCTTCATTACAAAATAATAATGTGTATCAATATGGATTATTATCATCCTATGTATATCATTGTTTTAATTATGGATCGAAATATCAAGTAGTAATGAAATTCGATGGTGAAATAAGCAATCAATTTGATCAATTTTTATCAAGCTTTCTTGGATCGAATGAATCAGGGTATTTTACTCTTGGATCTAGCGATTCTTTTTTTATCTCAAATAGAGCCAGAATCATTGTTGAAACGACTGATATTTCTTCTGTCGGTCCATCATTAATGACAAAGTGTGCTTTTATCTCTACATCTGACCAAAATAATGATTTGATCCATATTCCATCATTTCTTTTTTCTCGTGTTCCAGCATCAATTCTTGATACTGTTGATCATGATGTCCAAAAGAGCTTTTTTGATCACTATTCTAGGTTTGTTCCAATGATAATTCAAAAAACGGATGATATTCAATCTAAAAGTATGCATAATTATGAAGCGCAACAATATTTTCTTAGGCATTTATTATCTGTTTCTGCATCATTAGCATTATCTTCTCTTTCCAAAACCAGAAAGAAAGAAAATTCTGAAGATTCATATTTGCTCTCACTTTCATTCTCAATTTTGTATGTTTTTAACAACTATTTTCCTGATAATGTAGCGATATCTTTTAAAGAATGGGTCTTTTCAACATTTAATTTATCTCTTGTTTGTGATTGGAATACAATTAATGTAAATAATGACTATAAAAAAGAATATCCCACCCCTTCTTATGAGTCATTAAGAGTATCTCAGGGGCAATTAACTTCTCATGATATCAAATTACTTGAAAATCAAAATAAGAACACAGAACTTTTTATTACACCCCAGATTCTCCCACATTTTCATTACTGTTCTGTTTTATTGAAACATAGGAATCATTTATTGATTACCGGTCCTCCTGGATCTGGAAAAAGCTCATTTATTAAGTTGCTACTTTCAAATCACTCTCATTATCATCCAATTTTTATTCAGGCCGACTCAGGAGTGGATTATCAGTCATTAACCAAAATCATCATGAAATTTACTAATTGTGCAGATAAAATTTCCGACTCTGGATTGAATGTATTGGTATTTGAGAATGTATCTAATGAGTCTCTTCATGTTCTAGAATATATAAGAATGTTAATAGATAACCATGTATCTCACAAATTCTCTTCATTAGATCCTAATATATTTGAAACCATATCGATTAATCGATTTTTGATTATTGTTTCAATGGATAATATTTCTAATATTGCTTATCGGTTTTTGTCCCATTTTGTTCCAATCAGATTGAAAAAAATATCCGATAATTCTGCATCATTTATTTTTAATTCTACATTGAGATACTTTGGATACAGTGGAGAACATTCTCACATTTTGTTAAATTCAATTTATGATCTCATAATTGATATTTATGGATCTAGTCCCCTGACAATTGTTGGAATATCTCAATCACTTGGAAGAATTTCTGAAAAAACAAAAATTTCTTTTTCACTAAAGGTAGCTTTTTGTGAAGCCTATTCCAGATTATTGCATAAGTATTCATTATCGTTATTAGAGGAAAAAGCTGAAACTCTTTGCAAAAAGTACTTATCAGAAGAGTTATATATTGAATCAATTGAGTCATTCTTTTCTCAAAATCGAATTGTCATGACAAGGATTGACGAAATTCGCGGGAGGCAAATATCTATTATGGACTTTTCTTTGATTGATGCCATGGAAGCCCTTCAAAGATCCATTGATTCTCACAACTTTAGATGTAGTGATATTGTTAGAATTAGAATAACACCTTCAATCATTCGTAGTTATGCTCTGTTGAACCGTTTTATTGGATCATCTGGTTCCCATATTCTATTGATTGGAGAATATGGTATTGGAAGAATGTCGCTGACACGTGTGTATTCCAGTACGAAAGGAGTTGATTTGATCCCCATTCAAAAAGATTTCAATGAAACAGAGGGTAAAATCATTTTACAAACATCTCTAATGAATGCAATTCTTGAATCGAAAAGATCAATATTCTATATATCTTTTATAAGATCATCGGCAATGCTAAAAAGGCTTGTATCTTTTGTGAGGACTAATGGATTTGTTACATACTTGGATGAAAAAAGAATTCAAGAAGTTTATCTTAAGATTTTAGGTACTCCTATATTGCACCTAGAAAAACGCCAGGTTTTCTTAGATTTGATTCAGCAAATTGTTGATAATTCCATTAAAATTATTGTGTCTTTGGAGGATCAATCACTAGAAAAACTGTTTCCTTCATCTTTTCAGAGTATATATTTCAATTATAATTTTTCGGAGGATATTAAATCATATATATCATCATGTATACATTCAACATCATTACATTACCTGTCTGAATCTTTGATTCCAGATCTAGAAATCCTTTTATATAATATTGTTGAGTTCTCCAAGCAGTATAGCTCGAATTCATTTCTTCAAAGAAGTTTTAGTTTTATAGATCGTTTTAAACAGTTTTGTATTGAACATTATACAAAAATCATTGAAAGAAACAAGCAAATTAAGTCAGGAATAACTTATTGGAAATCCATAAAAGAAGAATTGCACACATTAAATTTGCGATTTGAGACTATTTGTCCTTTGTTGGATGCTCTCAAGGTTGATACAGAAAATAGCAAGAATAATTATCAAATTAAACGAGAAGCTGCCGAGAATCGACAAAAAGAAGTAGTCAGAAAAATGAAATTGTCTGGTGATGAAGTTGCTGAACTCGAAAAGAAAGTATCTGAATTGAGCTCAAAATTACAAATCTTGGCTCCAAGTGTGGATGAGTCAAAACAATTGGTATCAAAAATTTCTCAAAATGATATTAAGACAATAAGGATATCTTCATCAAATCCACCGACACCATTGAAACTCTTAATGGAAATGTTTTGTATATTTATTGGACTAGAGCCAAAATACATTCCAAATGGCGAAGCTTTGATTAATAACAATGACTTAATTTCAATTCTTTTAAAGAATGTTTCCACAGAAAAAATCTCTCCTTTTATTCAGGGCCAACTTGAGAGTATTTTTGGTAATCCTGTTTTATCATTAGAGAAGCTTGAATCAATAGCACCATCCTTGAGATTATTATATGATTGGGTTTTTAATTTGCTCAAATATACAATTACTAAATCATCTTTAACACGAGAAACTACCCAACTTAATAATAAGAAACTGGAGTATGATTCGATTAAAAAAGAATCCCAACAAGAAATGGTTTTGATTGAATCCCTTTTTGACTCATTAAAGAAAGAAGAAAAATCGATCAATGATTCATTATTAACAAAGCAAACACTTGAAAAAGAATACAACGAAGTTTCTGCCCGAAGAAATACATTAATTAATTTATCAATGAATTCTGACATAATTATTTCTAAATGGGAGAATGAATACAAAAACTTTGATAAGGAAAAACTCAAAATAGTCTCCCATTCAATATATATTGCATTTTTTGAAACAATTTGCTCAAGTTTCCCCTCTTCTGAAAGAAATAGTATGTTATCATCTCTTGAAAAAGCCTTTTCATTTTTATGTATTGTTGATAACCCCCTTTCATGGATTTACCATTTTTATATTGCCAGAAATCCAAATATATTCACGTCAAATAGGATTGTAATGGATTCATATGATCTCCCTTCTGAAATTATCATTTCTTTGAGTACAAATAGGATCCCATTAGTATATGACCCCGAGAGACATTTCATTAATTATCTGAAATCCCTGACTGGTGTTTTATTAGTTTCGCAAGGTAATCATTTATATAATGATACTATATTCGAAGGACTTTCTACAGGAAAAATTGTGATAATTACTGATGTGAAGGTATTTGATCCAATAATGAGAAATGTATCGCCTTTTATGAAACCTTGGAACCAATCTGGTGACCCCAAGATGTATTCTATTTCTGGACAACAAACCCGAGTTTTGCCTGGATTTTTTTTGGTTCTTGTAATGAATAATTCATTGAATCCCCATGTTGATAAAGAGTTGCTCACTAGATGTCAAGTTATTAACACAGAGTATTCGTCTTCAATTTATTCCAAAAGTATTATTACTACTGTTGCAACACAGTCTTATCGGAAAGAAGCATTACTTTCTGTTTTGTCAAATCAGGTATCGAAAGTTGGTCACGAATCCTCATACTATTTATTTGAAAATGAATTGCTTGTCCTTCTATCTCAAAGCATCACTCTTTTAAATGATGAACAAATTATTTTGCGCATTCAAGAATCCAAAGATGGAATAATTAATTCTATTGATGAGAAAGAGATTATGTTTGGTGAGTTTAGAGATCAAATATTGGAGATTATTCCCTTTATCGATTATGCAAACTTGATTTGGGTTACTCTTTCAAGATATATGTCAAAGATATGTCAAAGTATAATTTTGAAATTTGATGATTTTTCTGGAATGATAACAAATATCCTAAATTCTGGTTTTAATCGGAAAGATAGTATACACACAATGATTTCGTTTTTATTCACATCAACTATTCAACATATTTCTCAGAAGGTTTCCATTATTGATTGCATATCATTTGTTATGATACTTTCATGTTTGAATTTGAATCAAAAATTGGATCAATTGCTCTCAATACTCAATACAAAAATTACCGAAAAGATAAATTTTGTGAAATCTCCTCTTCCTGAATTTAGCAAAGATAATTGGTTTAAAGACATTAACAATTCTCAACTTTTTAAAGGTATAATCAAGTATTGTGTGAATGGATCATTTGATCATTTCCTATCATTATTGAACTGTACTTATTCTGATCAGATTTTGGTCCAGCCAACACCCCGATTCTTATATATTCAATTTGATAAAGATCATGATCAAACCCAGAGCATTTTGTCCATATTGTATCCTAGATTTAATGTTGTTTTTGTGTCTCTGCATTCAGAAGAAAGCTATGTTGAAGCAGAAAACCAGATTAAAAAAGCTGCTTTGAAGGGAAAATGTATTGTTCTTCATTACTCTATGATGAATAAGGGTTTTGTAACTTTGTTAAGTAAGATCAGGTGTTTACTTCCTGAAGCCAATTCGGGCTTTAAATTGATTGTTTTGTCAACCTTAGGGGAAGAATCATCAAATGAACTAGAAAATGTATACCATAAAGTGTATATTGATGATTTTAATAGTATGAAAATGACCATGCAGTACTTTTATAATCACTATTTTTCTTTAATGCAATCATCATCAAGATCACTTGAAACCAAAAAACTTTCATATGTAATTTCAATGCTTTTCGTTTATTTGTTTGGGTCCCAAAACTATTATCCCATATTACTTAGTTCGCAAATGGTATTTAGCCCGATATCATACCCCGATTGTCTTCGGTTAGTTACTATGTGTTTAACTTCTCAACATAATGGGTTGAATTCAATTAATCTAGTTGATTTACTTGATAAAATCGCACTAAGTGGATGCAGTAATAGAATTGATATTGAGCATATTAAAGACTTAATGAAGAGTATATTAACATCAGATATTTTCCATGATGGGTATTGTATGCTTAACAACGGAAAACAAAAATGGAAAGTTCCTGGTGATGTCACTTTCAATAATATTATGCAGGCAATCCAAAAATTACCAACATATTTTGGATCAAAACCTTTTGGATTGCCCCAATTCGCTTCAAGAATCCGTGATTGGAATATATCTCGAAGCATTATTCTTCGTTTATTGAAGTTAAAGCAACCACAGGTGTTTGATACTACAAGTATTATTAGAGTTTTACAACAACTTCGTAATAGAATACCGAAAACTATTCAATTATTTGACCAAAAACCCTTTGAGTCAATAAAAGGTAGGTGGTTTTTCAGGGAGATAATGGCATATAATAATGCAATATTGATCATTTCTTCTGAAATTGATGAGGCGTTTGAGCTCATTCGAGAAAGTAAGCAATCCCAAAATATTAACAACCTCATGATTGACACATGTCCTGAATCATGGAAGTCTGTTGTGAAATTCTTGTCAGTATATTCTATTAACCGTATCATTAATCATCTTCATCGGATGAAAATGCAACTTCAAGACTTTTTGCTTAACTCAGTTGGAAACAAAATTGATTTCTCCTTGTTAATCGATATTAGAGGGCTTTTGTATTCTCATTTGTGTGAGATTTCACTTGCAAGAAATATTTCGAGTAATCTTATTGATTATGTATTCGAACTCTTTGACACATCACAGAATACTGTACCTCCAGAGGATTTATTATTGACTGGTCTCTTTGTTTTCAATGCCAAACCCAATGGAGATTTAATCGAAAATCTAATTGGAAATGAAAAATCACCATTTTCCAACATTCCATTCCTACTCTCTCGAGTAGTTAGGCCATCATCATCAAATCAATATATTACTATTCCTCTTTATAATGAGTTTGAAATAGGATGCAACCATGAGGAAAGTAATTTCATCACCAATATCAAGATTAAATCTACAATCAACCAAGAAACAGCATACAGAAACAGAATTGCATTGTATTGCAAGCTTTCTGATTATTTGATATAAAAAATTGTTTTGATATTGGTTTATTCTTGGTTTGACATCATTTGAATCACTGATTCGAAACGAGCTCTTTCTTCTTCAAGAGATCTTCCCGCAGTGAGAGAAGCTAATCCGTGAACTTTTGATAAATAAACAACTCCAGATGAATTTCCACAGACAAAAATAGGAAGTTTTGGAGACCATGATACTGCTGTAAACTCTTTCTTTTCATATGTTGTTAATTTTGCAACAGGATCAACCGAATCAAGAGAAACATCCCAGACTCTGCATTCACCATCACTGCAAGCCGCTGCAAAAACTGTACCACTAATAGGTGACCAAGAAATACTATTAAAAGTTGCCTTACCTAGGTAAAAAACAGCTATTGGGCTGGTCTTTTGGGTGGTCCACAAAGCAGCAGATCCATCACAGCTTCCTGATAAAAACCATCCTGGAGCTATTGGTGAAAACCTTACTGTGAGAACACTTCTAAAGTGGAATAATAGCTTTTGAAGATAATCTTCATTATATTGTGTATCGCATACGAAAATAGCTCCATCTTCACTACCAACGACATATATGTTTGGTTGGGATATATTAAAACTGATACAATGCAGATCTTCATATCTCAATGTTTGGGTCTCGCCCTCCTTAACAACTGTCTTTAATTTCTTCAGAGTCACCATGTCTTTATGTTCTAAACCATTTGCTACTGTCCATTGTGTCACTCTCCCGCCATTTGCGACGGAGACAACAGCTTCACTTCTGACTCTAGTATCTGTCCTTTGTTGAAAAACAACTTCTCCAACCTCTCCTTCGTGTGACCCTGATTCAACTGTTGACATTGCAATGCATTCGCATTTCTTTTGTCTAATATCAAACAATCCAACAGCTCCGTCTGAAAACCCTGCAGCAATTAAATATGGAACGCCTTCACTAAATACAATGGATGTTGGAATTGATGATGTTTCTATTATTCTTTCGGGTTGTCCTGGGTTTAGTATATTCCATACACAAATCATGCCTGGAGATTTGAATTTAGTTTGTGATGGTTCTGGACATTCACCATATGCAACAGCAAAGAAATTATAGCTATGCATATTGAAAGATATATCCTTAATAGGTCTAAGAAATGTGGCTCCACAATGAAACTTTAAAAGCATCTCGACGCTAGGTTGATCTGTCGTGCTATTTGGCGATGAATAGTTGAGTAATTTCTCTAAATGAATATTCTGCTGAACCATTCGTTCAACAACAAACAAGGAGTGTCCAAAATTCTTATATTGATGTAAAATCTGGTCGCTTTCTCTTGAGTTGGGACCAAAATCTATCTTCACTGAGTCATCTTTAAGCATTGTTTCTGGTATAATCTGCCATTCGTTTGATGCAAGGGGATGAAATGAATCCCTTAATAATTCAACAGGATTCTTTTCAGGATTATTACTAAATTTGATATCCGTTGTTTTCAATTGATGCAAATCTAATTGAATATCAACCGAATTTTTGATAACTTCTTCTGTCTGTGATTCTTTTTCCTTTGTGAATAAATGAAACGTATAATTTCCTCTATCAGTTGAAGAAGAGGATTGATAACTCCTATATGCTTCATTTTCCTTTTGTATCGATTCAGCTTCAGGTCCAGCATAGGAAGCTGTTGAACTTTGTTGCTGAAATAGAAAAATAGTCCCTGTTTCGTTCAAATAAATATTAACTTCAGCTTCGCCAGATTCCATTAACGAATTTTTGTAAAATGGTTTACATTGTAAATTTATTTACATAATAAACTGGTTCTCCTTTTCAGGTGGGAAAACCAGGTATGTTTGGAGGTTCTGGTTTTTTATTACATAGTCCCCCCTCTTTTTGATATTGAAATCATTCATATACACTAATTCATATACCCATTCTGGAATGTGTACAGCCATTGGAAATCCATGGTGTTCCATTGCAGCAGCCATTGAAATTGCTGGTCCAAGAATGTCGAATGTGGGTTTTTCGATACCAAGAACTCCTGCAACGATTGGCCCACCACAGTTAACTCCACAACGTATCTTCAGACAAGTATTGTTTTCTTTGTTGAATTCTTCGAGATTTGTTATGATATCAATGCAGAACATTATTAGTTGTTTTGTATGTGTGTGTGGTTGATTGATATCGCTAAAAACACCCCCAGCCGCCATATAACAATCACCAATGCATTTAATTTTCGTTAACTCTGGGTATTTGTTAAGGTGTTTATCATACATTGCAAATAGCTTGTTTAATGTGCTCATAATAACTGATGCTGAGTTTGAACCACACCATGGTGTGAATGATACAATATCAATAAATGTGACAGATGCTGAAGGTACTGAAAACGATATATTCGTTTCTCCTTTCCCAAGTTTTTCAACGATCATTGGTGGAAGAATCATGAGCAATAGTTTCCTGCCCTTTTCATTTTCATCTTGAAGTAATTTTCTTGATGCTGCTTTCAGGGTAATGTCTTTCATTGTTACAATAATAAATGATAATGCTTCAGCATTGCAGCTTGTTTCAACAATTTTTCCTTCATTTGACACAGCAGTCAGACATATAAGTAAACTTGCTGAGTCATTTTTCACCTTAATAATCACTTCAGTCTGAAAATTTAAAACTCTATACCCACTAAATGAATCATTGATCATTGAAAAAAGTTTTCTTAATGAGTGTTCGTTCTCTGGATTAGTCTCCAGAATATCTTTGAATTGTTTACCCAAAAATGTGGATGCTTCAACTCCATATAGTTGTCCTAGCGCCTCATTACAGCTATGAATAATCAAGTCTTTAGTTAAAAAGAGCAATGGATCTGGTAAATGAGATGAAAGAATCTCAAAAAATCCTGATGAACCAAGTTTTTCTTCATTTGATTGATCATTTGTCGAAAAATCATTTGAAAGAATTTTCAGTATTTCTTTTGATTCAAGAATTTTGTTTGGTTCACATATCAGTAGAAGTTTCAAAAACCATTCAGTACTTAGACCGAAAATGCGGAATGTTGTCACAAAATATATACCAGAAACAAAGACACCACATAGTAATAGATAAACTGGCCAACTAACGTAAGTTTGAATGTTTTTTACAGTGTCATCAATTGATAATTGCATGGTTTCTAAAGCTGGATCAATCCATTTTTTCCGAGATACCTCTTTAGACCAATAGAAAATATAAGAAGATATAATATCTGTGATGTTTGTCAGATCGGTAGCTTTGTTTAAAAAATAATGAATGAATGAAATGCTTGAATCATAGGAAATACAATCTAAAATTTGAAAATCATCTTGGAACATTGAATCAGATGAACAATTTGAGGCAGAAAACATTTCATATAAAATACTTTGATAATCAGATATATTTGTTCTTAAATTTTGAAGATTTGTACAAATTTCCATTAGCGGCGATTCAATGGAATAGCTAGCATCTGGTAAATATGTTTGAATAGAAATATTCACAAAAGATGTAAGAATGTCAGAGTGCAATGATGAAAACTTGCTTGTTGTTTTGGTAAAAGAAGCTGTGGTTTTGGTAAACTCAATCACATATGATGTCATAATAGAAAATATTGAATACACAGATATAAAAATTATTATGATAATCAACTTAATAAAAGAGTTCTGTGACCCTATGGATACAAACGTACTTGAAGAAGTTGAAAGGATTCTTAAAGCATTCTCCTCTCTTTGGCCGAGCTTAATACCTTTATTTGTGTCATTTTTATTACCAAGCTTCTTTTGAATGCTATTCAAAATATCAACAATGAAAGCCTTAGGTAAAACTTTAAATAGCTCAAAGACCATGTTCTTTTCAGTGATAAATCTTTTAATGATAACTCCAAAAAATATCGAAATAAGAATAATGAATATAATTGCAATGAGCATGAAAAATAATAAAAACTGCTTTTCTTTTAAGCTTGTTTCATTTATATAACAATTATATATGGTTTCTGTTAAAAGATTCAATTCAATATCATGGTTTTTCTGTAGGTTAACCAGTGATTCAAAACAATTTGATTCATTAAATAGAGATACATCTTTTTCAATGATTCTTGTATAAAACGAAGAAATCTCTGTAATAACGCTCTGAAACGAGGGGCTAATCAATGAAAAATTCTCAACTTTTGAAACAAACATAGATAATTTAACAGGATTAAAACCATCAAGTGATGATAATAACACTAGGAACTGATTAAGGCTTTCCATTTCATTATAGTATTTTTTCAGGGCAATTTCCAATTCATTTTCATCTGATAACCATTGATTAAGTCGTTTTAACTCATAATCAGACATTAGATTATTAAGAGATTGATTGATTGATAAAACCAGTCCTTCTCTTGATAATAAAATATTAAGTCCAATTGAAGTCATATCAATAGCATCGGCTCGAAGTTTTTGAATAGTGGGTATTATTCGAATTGTATTTGCAAATGTTTTAATATAGTTATTAATTAATATCTGAGATGGTGGTATTGAAATTTGGAGTATTAAACACAGAATAATCCCTATCCAAATAGGTGCTATTTGAGCTGAAGGAAGGCTCACTGAATTAATCAAAGATTCAAGATATTTCCTTTTAGAAAATGATTTCTCTTCATCTAAACAAAGTTCTCTGCTTTCTCCCATTGAAAATGAAGCAACTGATTGTTCTTTATCAAAAACTTCGTATTGCTTTATCTCACTAATTTTCATATGCTCTTCGTCGTTTAATAATCCCATCATTTCAAGATTTGCTAATGTAAAGTTTTTCTCTTTTCTAATACGGTTTCCTCTTTGCAACATTTCATATCTCCTATTATACTCTTCATAATGTGTTTCGGACCCAATAATGTCATTATAAAAATTTGCAAAAGATTGAACAATATATGGATTATTTGGATATAGAAGCATTAAATAGTTATAATCATCAATAATTTGCTTTTCAATCTGCCTTACCTTACTTGAGAGTGATTCCAGATTAGAATAACTATTTCGAATAATACATTCCCATATGAATCGAATACTATTAAGGCATGAATCTTGTTTTTTCTTAATCTTTGTTAATCTATCCTTAATTGTTCTGGAATAGGTTCTTTCCCTCAGCTGAAGGAGAATACTGATTTGATGCAACAGATTTTTAATAGGAACAGAACTTTTCTTAATTTTGAACAGGTTAAAAGCACTATCTTCGAGAATCTTTGAATCATCAGGGTATATTGAAGAAAACTTTGAGTATAGAATTAATATTTTCTGACAAAATGGTTTTTGAGTTATATACGAATGAATCAATTTCCAAGAATGGCATAAATCATGGCCCCTTGAAAACCCATCAATAATCAGAGAACAAACAATGCCTTCTGATAATTCACCAAGTATTTCTGGCGATTCTTTAATATTTTCGAGCAAATCCCAGTGATTCTGAATTCTCTTTATCACTTTTGGTTTAATCAAAAACTTCACCCCAACAAAGCAAAATATAATAAATGGAATAATATACTCACCAGATTTGTTAAGAAAGATTAAATATGAAACTAATAATGATACAGTGAATGAAACTAAGCAAGTAATTTGGGAATAAAACATATATTTTTTTGAAGTCCATAAGTGATCAACAAATGATATATAAAGGATTGCAAACAAAGAGCATAATGATATTGTATATAGAACAAAGTTATAATTTAGTATTGAACCAAAAAATGATGAAACAATGTGAAATAGGGACACAAATTGATAAATCATAAAAGTAGAAGGGAATGGAAAAGCAATTACTTGTTTTCTAAAAGAGAGCGTTGGTGTCACAAATGAATAATGAATAAAATTTAGTAAACAAACTAAAAAAATCAATGTAAAAATGGAAAGAAAAGAAGAAAGACTTAATCCATTGATATTTATCCAAAATATCTCCCTCGATAAAAAAATAATAAATGCATTGATCAAAATTGGAATCAATAAGAAAAAATATATAGAAACAAACGAAATAAGAAGCTTACCAATCTTGTCATTCTTTGTTTGGATTATCGAATCAACAAATAAGAATATGAGAAATAGAACGTTGATTCCAACAAAAACCCTTTGAAATACGAAATTTCCATTTGTTTTCACATCTAAAGGTGATAAGAATAGAATATAGTTCAATAATCTAATAACTTGCTCTGTTGCTTGGTTATGAGACCATAAAGAAAGATGATAAGGAAATATTGATATCAATAACCTTTGGAAAAGGAATCCCCATCGAAATATTTCTGCAGCAATATTATTTGATTCCGCCAAATTCAATACAATATTAAAAAAATTAAATGATCTTTCATAGAAAACCTTTGACAATCGCCTTTTTAGCAACCCCTTGAATTTATTATGCTTCCATTGACTATCATCAGTTTTTTGAAGCTTGTAAGTAATCATGAAAAATATATAAAACTTTGTGACGAAAAGGATAGAAACTTTGTTAATAAATTATATTCTTTTGTGTTCAACCTCTACAACGTTTTTCAATTCTTTCTTTCAAAATTGACACTTCCATAAATATGTCGTGGTTTATATTGTAAAATATGTTGGTTCAAGTGCCACATTACACGTAATTGTTTTTACATGTGGTTTACATTGATTTTATGCTGTTATTTCTTCTATATGTATTCTCTGATTATTTCGAAGGGTATAGTGAGGAACCGAAGAATGTAATTAATGAGAGACAAATTTTGATATCTAATCAGATTTATCTGTTTTCTTGCTTTTTTGATGGTTTATCACCGTTGAATTCCAACGGCGGAGCAATAAATGCTGAATCTAGCAATATATATAGGATATTTATCTCTTATACTACATTTTTGAGGTGCTTTGTGTCATCAGGATATTGTGGAGGATCAATGTACATATCGATTATGCATGATGGAGTGGCGATTGAGAGAGTTTGTGGGTATTCTTGTGGAACTGGTTCGAGAACAACTAATGGATATGCTCAATTTGCTGCAATTATTGCGAATTCTGGGAGTAAATCGAGAATTGTTGATTCATCGATTGTCGAATGCTACAAAACACAAACTTTGATAAGCTATCATGTTATTACAATGAATAATGGCTATTCTGGAATCACAGGAAGTAATATATCGAGCAATAATGTGTATCATGGATGTGGATTAACATTTGGAAAAACCGATTGCAGCATTTTATATAGTACCCTTTCACACAATGTTGCAAGAGATTCGATAATCTTATATATTGATGGTGGTGTTTATAATATATCCAAACTCAATTTGGTTAATAATTCCCAACTTACTGATAGATATGGAATAATAAGGCAAGGATATTTAGAAACAAGCATATTAACAACTTTCAAAGAGTGTGTAGTGTATTATAATACAAATTCTTATTTAATATATAGAGCCTATGGTACAATTAGCTTTGTGAGTTGTATTGTGGATCATAAATCATCATTGGCAACATATTTGAATGAAGTAACATCATTCTCTTTGATCCCACTTTATCATTTTGCGACTAATATGTGTAAAGCAGACTTACAAAATCCGACTAAAGAATTAGTTCATTACCGAAAACATACATTTCTACTTGTCCTAATTACATTATTATGATCTAATCAAAACCTATAAATGTTTTTCTTGCGCTATTTAAACTATTTCTCCTTGTCCTTCCTTTCGGTAGATTGTTTCTTTGTGATGTTAGCTCTATAAAACTGGGAACATTCATTGATTGAAGAGGAGGCTTTGGGAGATTGTTATTATAGGAATTGCGGCCAATTAGGTTTGACCCCGAGATTATTCTCTTAGGATTTGGTAAACTTTTTGGTCGATAGAACAAAGGATCTTGCTGAATATCGCTAATTGTTGGTCTTTGTTGGGGATCATGCCTCAATATTTTGTCTGTGAGTCTTCTTAACTGAAAATCATAACCTGCTGGGTAAACAATTTCTTTTCTTTGTTTAGAGAGAATCTCTTCATCAGTCCAAGGAAGTTGACCTGAATGAGCTTGATACAATAAAACACCAAATGCCCATATATCCGCTTTGTAAGGGTCATAAGCGGAATCAAATAAAGTCTCCGGAGCCAAAAAAGGCAATGATCCGCACCTTGTATTAACAAGTTCTTGTGGTTTTTGAACAGATGATAAGTTAAAATCTGCTAATTTATATCTTCCATATTGATCAATAAAAACATTAGATGGTTTGATGTCTCTATGGGCTAGTGATCTCGAATGGCAATACCCTAGAGCATCAAGTAAGCATAGCCCCATCTTTTTAATGGTTTCAATATCGTATATTTTTCCATTTGCAAGTTGATCTGCAACCGTTCCTCCAGAGCAATACTCCAAAATTAACACTAGGTGATTATGAATCATAAAATAATCATAAACACGAATTACATAAGCATTATCAATATTGAGCAAGGCTACAAGCTCAAAATCACATAATGAACCATCCTCATCAATTGCTTTCTCCTCTAATAATGAAACTTTTGCTGCAAAGGTTTGGTTATATTTAATACTGGTAACCTCAAAAACTTGACTAAAAGCTCCCCTCCCAAGAGATCTCGTGAACAAATAGTTATTCAGTTCAAACGGGAATTTGATGTCCATACCTGTATTCATTTTATATCGTAACAAAAGATAAACAAAATCACAAATATTGATAGGTTTGAATATTTATTGTCAAAAATTCAGTTGGTTTTGAGGTTTATTTTCAAAATATGGCACAAATCCTGTCAAATTAATTAATTGTGAAGGGTAAACAGAATGTTTCGACGATATTTTCTACAAAGATACAGGTAGTTGTGGTACAAGATAAATATTTCCAATGAGTCCATATGTATTATTAGAATATCTCAGCATTTTACAGGACGAATCCAAAGAATTCAACATGGTATAAAGCAAAGTGATTATTGTTCCACCAATTCTTACAAGTGGATGTGATTCTAATGTATCTGTAATAATTATTATTAGGTTGAACTGAAAAATTCTTTTGAGCACTAGGATCATTAAAACCACAATTACTTTTCATGAAATCAGAAGATTCTATTTTGTTATCAATAATATCGAATGTTGATCCATTTATTGAGCCCTCTACTTTCCATGACTTGACTCTATATTCATCATTCATAGAGTAGGATGTTAGAGATATCATTCTTTGCTTGAAATCGAACTGGATCCATGAATTAGGGAGATCTTTACAAAACCAATAACTATTATCATTCTCCAATACATTTTGAGGAACATTAGAACAGCAATAACTAGATGCTGTCACATCAACTGAATTCCTACCAAATATCATAAATAATCCATTTAAAACACCTTTGAATAGATCTGACTCAAAAGGATATTCTTTTCCCTGTATCATTTTGGAAGAACAAATAAATTGATCATTTGTCTCAACTATCGTTGCTTCATCATATATATAGTTAGGGTCTACCAAAGACATGATTTTGATAAATCTGTTGAGCTCAGAGTTATCTGATGGCTTTTGGATTTTTATCTTGTTTAGAATACACTGAGCACCAGTTCCATGATGTCTCATGCATCCAATCAAGAATTGTTCTAAAGAAGATAAAGAGAAAGTCTGATTAGAATGAGCAAAAATGCGACATAATGATGGAAGAGAAACCAAACAGAAGCTTGGATTCTTCAAATATTTTTCCATGTTTTGAGTAATTGATCTTTCATATTTGGAGAAATCTATGTTATCATTTTGGTCTTGATTTTGTATTAGGAGAGAGAGAACTCTCTCGGATGAATCATCATTAAGAAGTTGACAAAGAGAATCACAATGAAGGCAATTGCAAATATCATAAACATCACCTGCTTTTTCAACACTTGGATAACTGATTCGATTATGAATCAGATCTAGAAACACTTCAAATGATTCTCTAGAATATGATGAATCAAAGTTAAAAACCATT